>Ga0208518_100053_pt1 | contig 78182 bp, 71 predicted proteins | sample LakWasM127_HOW14_2_FD_183937 | JGI IMG/M metagenome (GOLD analysis project Ga0208518, IMG submission 183937) | Freshwater sediment methanotrophic microbial communities from Lake Washington under simulated oxygen tension - Sediment Metagenome... | ecosystem: Environmental > Aquatic > Freshwater >...
CAGGCTGCTGTCCCGCTCAGGTTGGCGCGCGTATAGCGCTTGCTCAAGCGCATCGAGGACGAAGTCAGTTCGCATCGAACTGCTCACGCGCCAGCCAACGATGCGCCGGGCGAACACGTCGATGACGAAGGCCACGTACAACCAGCCTTGCCAGGTCGAGACATATGTGAAGTCACTGACCCACAACTGGTTCGGCCGCTCGGCTCGGAACTGGCGATTGACTCGGTCCAGCGGGCATGGCGCCTTGCCATCACTGACGGTGGTTCGCACAACTTTGCCGCGCATCACACCGCGCAGCCCCAGCTTGCGCATCAGCCGCTCCACTGTGCAGCGGGCTACGGCTGTACCCTCCCGACGAAGTTGACGCCAGACCTTGTCTGCACCGTAGACCTGCATGTTGGCCTGCCAGACACGTTCGATTTGCAATGCCAGCAGTTCGTCGCGACGGGCCCGAGCGCAGCGCCTGCCGGGCTCGCGCATCAGCGCTGCGTGTCTTCGATACCCCGACGGGGCGATCTGCAACACCTTGCAGATCGGCTCGACCCCGAAGGTGCCACGATGCCTGTCGATGAAATCCCTCAGGACTTCAAACGGCGGTCGAGCTCCGCCTGGGCGAAAAACGCGCTGGCCAGCTTCAGTATCTCGTTGGCCCGGCGCAGCTCCTTGTTCTCGCGCTCCAGTTCCTTGACCCGTTGGGCTTCGGCCGTGGTGACACCTTCTCGCGTGCCGGCATCCACTTCGGCGCGTTTGACCCATTCGTTCAGGGTCTGCGGCACACAGCCAATCTTGGGGGCAATAGATTCGATGGCTGCCCACAGGGAAGGGTACTCCCCGCGCTGTTCCTGCACCATCCTCACTGCGCGCTCACGCACCTCAGGCGAGAACTTGTTTGTCTTCTTCATGGCTCAATCCTCTCAGAGTGTTGAGCCTCCGCGAAACCCGGGGCGATTCAGTTCCAACAACCTGGTGTTCCCGAACTCCCGGCGCGAGGTCGAGCGCTACACCAATCTGCTAAACGGCCTTTGCGAGCGCAACAAAGTGCCTCAGGAGTTTTGGCCGCACCACGGTAGCCTATCCAAGGAGATCCGGGCAGAGACCGAGGCCGCCCTCAAGCAGAAGGAAGTGCCTGCCACCGCCATCTGTACCAATACCCTGGAGCTGGGGATCGACATCGGAGCTGTCAAGAGCGTTGTGCAGATTGGACCACCGCCCTCAGTCGCCAGTTTGCGTCAACGACTGGGAAGGTCTGGGCGGCGAAAGGGCGAACCCGCCATTCTGCGAGGCTACTGCATCGAGGACGCGATTGATGTGCACTCGGGCTTTGGCACGAGATTGCGCCTGGGGCTGGTGCAGACCGTTGCAATGATTTCTCTCTTGCTTGAAGGCTGGTTTGAGCCACCTGTCACGCAGGGCGCCCATCTCTCCACGCTGGTGCAGCAGATGTTATCCGCCATAGCCCAGAACGGTGGCGCCACGATTGGTCAGTTGTACGCACTGCTGTGCGCTGCGGGAACACCGTTCGAGGGAACGACCAAAGAAGACTTCATGTCGCTGGTACGTCACCTGGGAACAAAAGAGCTTTTGGTTCAGGACGCATCTGGGTTGCTGCTGCACGGCCCTCTCGGTGAGAAGTTCGTCAACCACTACACCTTCTATGCGGCCTTTGCGTCGGACGAGGAGTTTCGACTGGTCGCTGGGACTCGGACTCTTGGCACGCTGCCGATTTCTCAGATGCTGTCTATAGGGCAACGGATCCTCTTTGCGGGCAAGACCTGGATTGTGGAAATGGTGGATGAGGCGCAGAAGGTCATTTTTGTGAAACGCGCAAGCGGAGGTGCACCACCTTTGTTTTCAGGAGGATCTGGGCGGGTTCACACGAAGGTGAGGCAGCGGATGCGGGAGCTGCTGGAGTCGGCCGAAAAAATCGTGTTTATCGATGAGGTGGCTCAGCGCTTCTTGGAGGAGGCTCAGTCCAGTTTCCGAGCACTGAATTTGACATCAGAGTGCCTGGTCGACCAGGGGCACGAACTCCTCGTAGTCACATGGCTCGGGGATGCCGCTAACGAGGCGTTGGCTTGCTTCATGAGCCAGCGAGGCTTCTCTGCAGCACCTTCTGGCCCTGGCATAGAGGTGGTGAAAGGCGGTCACACCATTGACAACATCCTTGACGCACTCCTCGACGCTGCACTCGTAGAGCAGCCATCCGTGAGCGAACTGCTTGAGGGCGCGAGAAATCTTGAACGAGAGAAATGGGACTGGGCATTGCCTCCTGAATTGCTCAAGAAGGCGTATGCGAGTCTCAACCTGGACGTTGAGGAAGCCAAGAAGTGGGTGGCTTTGAATTTCTCTGGTACTTAAACGGACTACCCTTACTTTGGCCCAAAGTTGAAAGAGACCCTTCACGTCGCGCCATCTTTTACTCCCGTTCGAGAGCCTCCTGTTCTGCAACGAACCCGGCCTCACGCATTGCCTGCCCTAATTCGTGCCATCCTGCCGCACACGCGAAGTGGTGAATGCGCTCCAAGGTCCGTGCTGAGGCTTTGACCCGCATTTCCAATGGCACATCCTCCGGCGACATTCCATACGGCTGCAGGGAAAAACCCATACCTCTGGCTGTAGCTGCGATCGTCGAAGCGATTCGAAAACCTCCCTCATCAACGTCACCCCAGTGATAGATCGGAGTGGTCAGCGGCAGGCTCTCCAGAAGACGCCCGTACATTGCTCGCCAAGCTGGAGAAGGCATGCCCGCCGTATAGATCAGAAGTACCTTGTCGTCTTGCCGGCGTTTGGCCTCACTGTGAAACGTGGTCTTGTTCTCGATGGTGATGACCTCAGTGACCAAACTGCGTGCTCCCAGAATGGTTGCTGCCGGTAGTCCCATGTAGGGCGCGTCAATCAAGCCGGTTGAGCGATCCCGTGCGATGTGCACGTGCCCAGCCAGTAGTACGGGATGCTCTTCCCGGAACAGGCCCAGTTCCTGCCAAACCTGGGCCGCCGCCCTTGGGCTGTCCTCAACGCTGCCACTCAGCAGGATGTCAAGTTGCGGTGTGAGTGCCTCAATCCGCTTGCTGTCTAGAAACAGGCGAGCACTGAATTCACGCACCGGGGCGGCAATAGCATCCTGGCTACGTGCAGCGCAGGCCCGAACTGTCTTGGCCGCATCGATCCAAGCGCCCGCGTCTTGCGGGCCCAAGCCGCGTATCTTTGCCATGCCAGCCCAGAGTCCAATTACGTCCAAAATCACTGGGAACTCTGCTTTCAGCGGCTCCAGCTGCCCAATGGTCTTTGACAATTGGTCCGCATAGGTGCTGCGCCCCAGGAACCGAGCCAGTGCCTGGACGTCCACTAGGTCAATGCGCTCAATCAATCCATCCTTCGGATTCAGCTTGTCACGCTGCAACGTCACGGCGCCGGCGTCGCGCGCTGCCAGGAAGGTCTCATCACATTCCTGCTTTTGATGCCAGCTCCGCAGTTCCCTGTAAGGCTTCAGGTGCATGGCTGTCAGCGCGGGTGCGCGCGCACGGGCTCCGGCAGCGTGCTTGTCGCCGGCATCCAACAGTTTGGCCAACAGGTCATCGGCAATGGTGCCCGCACTCATGGGGTGGCATCAGCAGGTTGTGCAATGGACTCCTGGCGGACGGCCAACAGCTCAGTTGCCAGAAGCTCAGGGTGGTACTCCCACATATCCTCTCGGAACTGCTCCCGCATGGCTTCGCTAACCCGGCGCTCCTCCACGTGGATCACATGGAGGGTTTCGTCTTTCATGATTTCGAAGTAGCGGTGCAGGAATGCAGTCAGCGTGGGCAGGTTCTCCCCTGGACTTGCCAGCAGCACCTGCAGACCGAGCTTTTCGAGATAGCGCATGGTGGCCACGATGTTGGGCGTATCCATCTTGTCAAAGGCTTCGTCCAGCAGGATGAGCCGCAAACCATCCTGGTTGTTCTCATCCATGCGGTAGGCGGAGGACAGCGCCGCGCCGGCGATCACGTACAGCGGCGCGCGGTGCTCGCCACCGGAGCCGGGGCCAATGCGCTTGCTCAGGTGCCCGATGGTCTTGGTGACACCCGTGACCGGGTCGTCGGTCTCAATCTCGATATCGAACTCGAAGAACTCCCGGTAGTCATCGAGCGGGCTCTTGACCGCGGCATTGCCGGTGGTGGTTTTCTCGCGCAGCAGTTCCGCGAACTGGGTGGGGATTTCTCCGGCATCTCCAAACAGACTGCCGTCGGCGCCGAAGTCGGCGATGTTCTCGATGAACTTCTTCAGTGGCATTAGGTCTGGGCGCACCTTGGCCTGGAACTGGTACCGCTCCCCATTGGTGAAGGCGGGGGAGGCTTTTAGCGCAGCATTCAAGCGCTTGAAGGTTGTGGTCTGGTACTTGAGGTTGGCGTGGAGGGCCAATGCCACGTCCTGGCGGAAGGTGTTCTGCGAGGCAAGGTAAGCTTCCTGCGCCTGGGCCTTGTACTGGGGTAGCTCCGTGTTCTGCAGCCTGCTGACTTGCTGCTCCATCCATTCCTTGGCTTTGCGCCAGTCGGACGTCACCTCATCGCTGATAGCTTCGCGGTGCTCCGTGAGGAAGGTCCCAAGCAGCGTTTGGGCCGGGCCCAGATGCCGCGTCATGGCGGTGTTACAGCGTCTGGACTGGGTTTCGCACTGGTTGGCCATGGCTTGGTAGTCGTCGCCATATTGCTCCAGCAGCGCGTCCCAGCGATCGGCAGCATATTCCGGGTCATAGTCGGCATGGCTGCGGCAGGTTTCGTGCACCGTGCGCTTGCCCTGGAGCTCCTGCAGCTTGGCTGCGCATTCCCTGGTCAATCTCTCCAGTTCTGTCTCGGCCCGCACAACGGCATCACGGGCTTTGCGGGAATCTGTGTCCAGCTGAGGCTTGCGCGCCTGCAGTTCCCGTAGTTTGGCGGACAGGGCCTGGTACTCGGCACTGGTGCTTCCAGCGATACGTTTCTCTGCGAGTTCTCTCTCGGTGAGCGCTTCGCCCAGCTGGCGGGCAGATCCAAGTAGGAGGCGCAGGGTCTCAGGGGACGACAAGCTTTGCACCGCCAGGCGGATCCGATCAATGTCGCCCTGGCGCCCTTGAAGGTCAGCAACCTGTTGGTTCAGTTTGCGGGATTCGGCCCTGAGTCCGTCGACCTGGCCTTTGGCGCCGGCGCCGATCTGCAGGTCCGCCTCTGGCACCAGGCGTAGCCGCTCAAAGTCTCCGGGCCCCACCAGCATGCCGTCCAGGGTCAGGGTTCGCTCGCCCCGCAGCGCCTCTTGGGCGGAATTCGCGCGTTTGAGGTTGCCCAGCTTGCCACGTAGGTAGGCCACGGCCACCTGGTTGCTGCCCTGTATCAGGCTGGCCGCCGTGTCGGCGGCCGGCTGGCCCTGCCCAGGCCGGGCTCGGTCGGAGCGCACGATCTTGACGCCGTAGATACTGCGTTTGCCCTGCAAGGACTGGTAGATGCCAAAGGCTCTTTCCTCCTCCTGCGAGTCCCGCAGCAGAATGGCCTCCACGTTCTTGGCCAGATAAGCTTCGATCGCTGGCTGCCATTTGGGATCGGTCACCTTCACCAGGTCACAGACGGGGGTGGGGTGCAATCCGTGGTCCGCGAACTCATGCATCAGTAAAGCCGTCGGGGTACTGACCTGCGCGCGGTTGGTATTGGCGCGCTCCATGCCCAGGCCGATGGTATTGAGACGCTCTTTGGCGATCCGTAGCTGCTCCTTGATGACGTCGTGCTCCTCAGTCAGGTGTGCACCAGCGGCCTTTAGCGTTTCTCCAAGGTCCCGGATGATCTGGCCCAGCGCATCCTGGTCGACTTGGTTCTGCTCCCATGAGAACGCACCAAGCTGCTGTGCGGCCTGCGCAAGCGCGGGTTGCCACTGGGCCAGCAAGTCGTTGGAACTGGCGTTTTGGAGCAGCTGTCGGAAGCTACGCAGTTCCGCCTTCAGCTCTTGTTCCTGGCGGGCGGTTTTTATCTGCGCCTGCGCCAGATCCTGCTGAGCGCCCGCGTTCTCGGCATGGTCCGCATGGGCTTGCTGCAGGCCTGACAGTTGAGCCACTTCGCGGGTCCAGGCCTCCAGCACCTGATCGGCTTTAGTGCTGGCCTTGGTGCACTCTTCGAACACGCCCTCTTGGTCAAACTTTTGCCCCGTCAGCATTTCGTGGGCCGCGTTGCTGAGCTCGTACGCCGCGGAGGCCTGTAGTCCCGTCCACGTGGCGGATTTGCGCGCCTCGGCCAGTGCAGCTTCAAAGTTCTTACTGACCTCCTGGCCTTGCTTGATTTTGAGCTCGACGCCCTCGACCAATAGGTTGATCCGCTTGAAGGTCTCCACCAGCTGCTTGAATCTGGCGATGTTGGTGGGGCGGTCCTCCAGCACATCATTGCGAACAATCTGATCCACCGACTTGGAGAAGCTCATGCGCAGTGCGAAGCGGAAGGCGCGCGCAAACGCGTCGTAGGACGCAGGGCCAGCCTTGCCACGCAGCATAAACAGCACTTGCTTGACGTAGCTGGCGCCATCGTCAAACAGCGGTTCTTCACCAGTGACCTTGGATTGCTCCAGCAACCGATGGCGGAAACTGCTCCAGGGCAGGGGCATGGTGGCACCGTCCACCGTCTGCAGGTGCTCTGACATGCTGAGCTCTACGCCGCGAATGACATAGCGGCCCAACACCTTCTCCGCCTCGTTGCTCAGCGAAGCCTCAATGCACACACCCATGGAGACCGGCTCATTGGTCTCGGTGTCCCGCCAGACCAGTGTGATGTAAGTGGTGGCCTGCGGCCGCGCGCACTGTTCAATGGTGTCTCCGTACTGGCCAAGGCAATAAGAACGCAGGGTGCGGCTTTGCTGGTGCGATTTGTTGTCGGCTTGTGCATTGAAGTGCATCTGATTCTTGTTGGCGCCCATCATGGCGATCTGCACCGCATCGAGCGCCGAGCTCTTGCCGCTGCCGTTGCGGCCGAATAGACCAGTGATTTCTTCTAGACGGAATTCCTGCTGCTCGTACAACAGGAACTGCACCAGTTTGACGCTCTCAAGCCGTTTCATTGTTCATTCCCTGGTTGTCTTCGATCACCACTGGCTCGCCAGCAGCCCCCTCCATATGCGCCTCATCCTTGGCTACTCCCCACTGCGCCAGCCGAATCAAGGCCGTCTCACCCAGCACGTCGACGATGGCCGGGCGGATGGCCACACCGCCGGCTGACTGCTCCTGCAGGGGCGTCAGGTGGCCGCTATCATCGTCTTCCAGACGCCGAGCGATGCCCCAACGCTTGGCAGAGCGCAGCAGGGTGTCGAGCTCGCCGCGGGTGGGCAGGTCACGCCCGGTCATAAGGTGGAACTTCTCTTGCAGCTCGATGTAGTCGCACAGGACCTCGCCGTCTTCGGTAAGTCCGCCGGCGCGCACGCCTTCGTCGTACAAGCCGCGCAGCACCAAGGCAAACAGTGTCTGAGCCACGGTCGCGGTAGCTGCCTTGGCGTGCCGCGGGAGGGCGGTGACATAGCGCAGCTGCCGGTTGATCGACAGTGACACACCCAGCGGCGCCAGCACTTTGGAGAACTCGCGCTCGTAGAGGTCCAGGATTCCATACGTCACCCGGCTGCTGCGGTCGGAGTGGTAGATCACCTGCTCAGCCACCAGTCGGTAGGCGGCGGTCTCGAAGTCTTCGACGGTATAGACACCATCTAGCCTGCTGGCCAGATCTTCCCAGTCCCGTGGGTTGCTCATTTGGTCTCCCTGTTCTTGGTCTGGCGCTTACGCCAACTCAGTGTGAATGGCTTGCCGCTCAAGTACGGGTGCTCGGCGGCTTCGTCGCTGGTGTAGCGCAGCTCCATGCCTGGGGCCGATGCCCGGCCTTCCATCTCCAGCCTAGGGATCCGCGAGTTGGTGGCCATGGCCACGCTGGTCAGGACCTGAAAGGCTCGCAAGTCCTCAATGGACCCGCAAGGCAGGGCGTCGCTGCCGGCAGCGGCCGTTTCCTGCAGCACTTTTTCGGCATAGGCGCGCAGTTTCATGGGCGTGATGGATCGGCGCTCCTGGGCGCGGCGCACCAGGTTGCCGATCGCGCGCGTGCGGTCGGAGATGATCACTTGGCGCAAAGGTGTGGGCGCCAGCCGCGGCACCTCCTTGCGTGGCTGGGCCAGACGGGCACCGCCCATCAGGGTATCCGGCGGGAACACGGGGGCGACATCGATGTCGGGATTGGCAATCAACCGGTCCATGGTCTGCCGCAGCAGGTTGTCGATGGGGCGGATCGCGCGCAGCTTGTATTCCAGGAAGGCCAGCGCGCGCCGGTTGGCGACCCGGATCTCTTCGTCCAGTCGCTCCAGGTACTCCTCGATCCGGTCCAGCTCGTACAGGCGCTGTAGGTCCCGCTGGAATGCGGCCTGGCCCTTCTTGTCATCCCCACTGGAGAGTCGGTTCACATACCAGTCCAGCAAGCGGCTGCGCTGCTCGGGCTGCGTGTCGATTTCGGTGACGGCGTCCAGGATCTGCTGGCGCTTGGACAAGGGGTGCTCCCGGGTACGCAGTTCCTGGTAGTCCCCAATGAAGACCTCCTGGACGTAGGAGGTGAAGAAGGACCGCACGTACTGGGCGGTGGTGGGCTCGGCGCCGATGGCGGCCATCAGGTCGCGCACATTGGTGCTGGTGTTGCGGATGTAGACCAATAGGTTGCGGCATTGCTCGGCCGCCTCGCGCAGCAGGTCGCCACTGGCTTCGCCCTTGTGCACCTGGGCCACGGCAGCATCTATCGCGCGGATCTTGCCGGAAACGAACACCGGGCCCGTCTCCGCAAAGTTGATCAGCTGGGTCAGCAACTGGCCCACGGCCGGCGCCATGTTGACGGTCTTCTCAATGCCATACCTCTCCAAGCGGAACCATCCTGCATCGACCAGGCGATTGAAGATGCCAATGGCACGGATGTTCAGTGGCGTGTCGGGCTGATCGCCAGACTCGGGCTGCCATTCGTCGGCGTATTTGAGGTGGTCCTCGATTTCCTGGATGACATCGCGCTGCAGGAAACCGTAGCTGGGCGGCAGTGGCGCGTCGGGGCCGAAACGCCGGCGGTGCAGGTGGCACAGAAGTGCCCAGTAGCCGTGGCGGTTTTGCGAGGCTAGGGGCCCGAAGAGGCGCTCCGGAATGCGCTGGAACAGCGCCATGGAGGCGGGGGTTACGCTGGGAACAGCCATTTGCGCACCTCCGCGACGTTCTCCACCGCCAGTTGGTACTCAGGCGGCAATTCCTTGGCCACGTCCAGGGCCAGCCGCAGTTCTTGGACCAGGTAGGGCAACAGGGCGCCGCGGCAGCTGTGCACGCGCGCCGCAGTCCCCTCGAAATACTCGCTGCGGACCAGGTCCTGCTGGCCAGGTGTCAGCTTGGGGTGCGCCTGGATGCGCACCTTCACCACAGCGTTCCACTTTGTGTCTTCTGCGACTGTGGATTCGGCCTTTTGGTCCAGCATGGAAAGCTTCGCGATACGCCCCAGCACGAAGTCCCGGAAGTCACCGGTCTCCAGGCAGTAGCCACGCATGTGCCAGCGCCGACCGGCCTGCACCAGGCTGTGCGGCTCTACGGTGCGCGAGTGTGGCTCAGGTGTGAGCATGGACCGGTAGTCCAGGCTCAGGCGCGTGCCTTGCTCGATTGCCAGGCGGATGCGGGAGAAGGTATTGGGGTTGACCTGGGAGAAGCCCCACGGAGCAACGGTGACGGGTCCAGCACCTGGGGCGAGGTCAGCATGGATGTCAGCTTCTGCAAGGTAGGCAGCCAGGGTGAGGTCTGATGTGCCAGCCTTGAGATCGGCCTGTGCCTTCTTGTAGGCACCAGGGGTGACAAAGTAGGATTTGCTTTTACTATCCCACTCAAACCAGTCAGGGGTTTCTTCTCGAACTTCTCGAAGAAGCTGACTCACTCGAATGCCGCTCAGTCCGAGGACATCCATAAGTCGACCTCGGCTCAGCCGCCCTTCCCATAGAGCCATGCGACGCATGACCTTGTAGCGGTTTTTCTCGAAAAGATTGGCTAGGCTCATCAGGTCGGTTTCATGATGTATAAAAATATATCATGTAGAAATATATACCATCTAAAGATGATGTGCTACCGGGATGGCTTCCGCCACTCGCTCTGGGTAGAAGGGATACTTTTCGACGCGTGGCCAGGCTGGTCTATGTTGAGTGGATACCGAGGATGTGCTGCAGCCGTCAACCCTGTCATCCTCGAAAGACAGGTGAACGAGGCGGTTGATGCTCAGGGCCGTAAGGTCACCGGGGGCACGCGGCCCGGACTCAACTTCGCAGTGATTGCAGTCCTTCATCCGCCACTGAATCGCCGGTCGATTCACCACCGAACTCACGCTGTCAATTGAACACCAGTCGTCAGCTTGTTTTTCCCTGCACGGATGGCCGACGCACATGGCCCAAGAGCAACACCCAGAGGCCTTGTCCTAACCATTGCTGAACATGTTCAGTTGATGGTTTGCGCGGCCGTGCTCGCGTTGAGACGGTGCGTGCATTGAACAATCTACGATCGCAACATGCGCTCGAAGGCGTAGCTGCACGTTGCCTGGATTTGTTCAGGGGGTAGGTCGCGATCAGCAGGAATACGTGCGGCGTCGCGGATCATGTCGTTGACTTCAGCGAATGTCTGCGTGCTGATCTTTCGCACGCCATCGGCCAGACCACCAAGCGCCGGGGCAACTCGCGCCTTCCAGTGCACATTGAATTCGTCCAACAGTGCACCGAAGAGTTCGATCGTGTCGTAGATGTACAGCACGTCCTGGGCTCGTTTGTTCGCCGGTCGATATTGCTGAATCAGGAACTTCTGGACCATGAAGCACAAGGGGTGGGCTACCTGGACATCAATTCGTTCCGGCAGCGGAACGCCCTCTTGTTGTCCCAGACTAATGATCCAGGGATCGACCAGAAGGACGTCCAGGTGGCGGATCTTCTGAGCCGAGATCCCAGCCTTTGTCATGGTTGCATCCGCGTCTCCGCTTCGTTTACGGCCGCTTCCCGTCAAAGGTGTCAGGAACTCGGCATAGAAGCCGCCGGCCTCGTCGCCAAGCGTGTAATGGGCCGCAGGTGGTCGATGGTCGCCACTCAACTCTTCCTGGAAGCCATGCTGCAGGAGCGATTGCTTGATGTCTCCCTCAATCGGCTCCCTATTTGCAAAGGCGAGGTCCGTGTCACGAGTGAACACAGGCTGATAGTCAGGCCGGTTGGCCCTTGGATCCAGTCGGTGGAGACGATGGCCCCAACCGCCGATGAAGATCAGCTGCTGGCGCCAGGCTGCCAGGGCCTGAACCAGTTTCGCGAAAGCTTCTAGATCGTTCATCAGAGTCAGTTGCCGACGAGTGGCAGGAGATATTTCTTGTAGATCAGACCAGCTTGTTCAGATCCTCTTGTTGGGTGGTTCATCACGTCCAACCATACTTGGAGGATGTCCGTGACCAGGATTCCGTCGTGATTGACGGCTCCCCTGAAGGTGGATTGCGGAAAAGATGCCTGCCGCAAGATCAAGTCTGGTCGATCAGATGGATACGCCATCAACCCTGGCCAGTCCGATGTCCCCACTTTGGGCAGCTTGGGAACATAGATATACGGAGGCACACCGCTGACGTGCCCGATGCCCAGCTCATCGGCAGCGGAAAAAAGTCCCAGACAAGCGCTTTGGGAATGGTGGCTTAGCAAGCCTCGAATTTGCTGAGCAGCAGGGGCTCGTAGAAGAAAGCGGCATGGCATCTCCGGACACGCGCGCATCGCGGCGGCGCCCCAACGGCGGAAAAGCTCTTCGCGACGAACGAGCTTCAGATTAGGCGATGAGTCGCTCAGATATCCTTCGCTGCGCAGTTGCTGCAGGAATCGGGAAGCGCTCATGGCGGACACCTGCGCAGCTTCGGCCAGGTCGGAGCCGTTCTTGAACTGCCTTTTGGGGGCGTTCAGCAAGCCGTTTGGCAATTCCCACGCCAGGAGAAGTTTCAGCATCCACTGGTTGAGGTCCGAGAACAGGTTGATGGCCTGTGATGGACGGCCGGTTGAGGAGCGGCTGGGCTCCTCTGGCAATCGGTTCAGCTGTTGGAATGCTTCACCACTGAAATACTGTTCGCCGCGTCCCGAGATCACGCCGACAGGCACATCTTTGGCGAACTTCTGCGCAAACACCTCCACATGCTTAGCCAAAGACAGAGATGCTTCCGGCACGAAGATGATTGCGAGGGGTAGGGCATTGCCGGACAGCTCGGCTGCAGCTTTGGCTTGGAGAATCGCCATAGAGAGAACCGGCAGCACGCGGTCTGGGCGACCTTCGGATAGTGCCTTGATTTCGACGATGAATCGGTGCTTTCCGTGCCGAATGAGCAAGTCGGCGCTGAGCGAGTCTTCATGCTGCATCTCCACAGACCAACCGTTGGACCGGAAGAAGTTGGCAACGTACTGCTCTGCATGCACGTGCTTGTTGGGTGAAAGGGGTGCGCGCATATGGTGGCTCTTAACATGGCCATTTTATTTAACATGTCCATGTTGTCAACCGTGGCCATGTTATTCATCAGCTAATTGTGCTGATCAGCTCATCGGGGCTGGTTTTCTCGTCAGCGAAAAAAATGCACCGGGCAGTTCGCTGATCATTTTTGACCAAGCATGGCTTGGGCACCATCGAGTGATGAGCATCCATCAGGTTGCATCAGCGCCCCTCGAAGCGCATTGTGTAAACCATAGTTAGTTGATTTTCAGCTATTTGATAAATAGCTGTTTTTGAGATATTTTCCATTTATCTGAATTTCGGGTATCCGCCATGACGTCGACGTCACATCCGCTGGTCACTGCCGGCCAACTAGGGTCGATGCTGCTGGCCGCGCGCAAGGCCCAGGGGCTGACCCAGTCGGCGCTTGCAAGTCGCATCGGCCTGAGCCAGTCACGGGTCTCTCATTTGGAACTCAACGCCCACGAGCTGAGCGTGGAGCAACTCCTTGCATGGTGCGCCGCGCTGGGCCTAGAGTTGGCCGTGGGGGCTCGGGGCAAGGCTGCGGTGTCGACGACGACCACGGATTGGTGACATGGGGCGTCGATCGCACAGCCGCAGCCTGTCCATCTGGACCAATGGTGTTCGCGTCGGCCGGTGGACGATTCCCACTCGCGGGGAGATGGTGTTGCAGTACGATGCGGATTGGCTTGCTGCCGATATCGGCCGGCCGCTGTCGTTGTCCCTGCCGTTCAACCTGCAGAACCTGCCGGCCAAGGGCGAAAAGGTCGCCAACTACTTCGACAACCTGCTTCCGGACAGTGACGTGATCCGTCGCCGTGTGGCCGAGCGATTCAGGACGGGTTCGACCGAGCCGTTTGAGTTGCTGAAGGCCATCGGGCGCGATTGCGTGGGCGCCGTCCAGATCCTGGATGAAGACGAGGTGCCCACCGGTTTCGATCGAATCGAGGGCGAGCCCCTGTCCGAGGAGGCTATCGAGCGGCACCTGATCGAAACCGTTTCTCCGCAGGCCTTCGCTGCGGGCCGAGACCCGGATGCCGATTTCCGCATCTCGCTGGCCGGTGCGCAGGAGAAGACGGCCTTCCTGTGGTGGTGCGGGCAATGGCTCGTGCCGCGTGGTGCCACGCCGACGAGCCACATCTTCAAGCTCCCGCTCGGCCTGATGGGCGGGCGGCAGGCGGATTTCAGCACGTCCGTCGACAATGAATGGCTGTGCTTGCGGCTGCTGAAGGCCTATGGCTTGCCGGTGGCCGATGCCCGCATAGCGACCTTTGGCGGACAGCGCGTGCTGGTGGTGGAGCGATTCGATAGGCGCATCGCACCCAATGGGCAGTGGTTCATGCGTCTGCCGCAGGAAGATTTTTGCCAGGTCGAGGGCTGCTCGCCATTGCGCAAATATGAGAACGATGGCGGCCCTGGGCTCAAGGCGTTGTTTGGCACGCTGCGGCAATCTGTGAATGCCGAAGCCGACATGAAAACGCTGATGGCGGCTCAGGTGTTGTTCTGGCTGCTGCGAGCACCCGATGGCCATGCCAAGAATTTCAGTATCCAGCTTTTGCCACGCGGGCGTTTCCAGTTGACCCCGCTGTACGACGTAATGTCGGTCTATCCGGTGTTGAGCAACGCTCCGAACCAGTGGTCGCCACATGAAATCAAGTTGGCGATGGCCTTGTTCGGCAAGAACCGGCACTACGAGATGCAAGGTATCCAGCGAAGGCACTTCAATAGCACCGTGCAGAAGGTCGGCTATGCCTCGACCGCCGAGCCGATCATCGAAGAAATCCTTGCCCGGACTCCAGCGGCCATCGCCGAAGTGCAAGCCGAATTGCCACAGGACTTCTCACCGCGTGTTCTTGACGCCATCCTGGGCGGGCTTGAGAAGGCGGCCCGGACACTCGGCGGGATGCCGCCGTAAGTGAAAGAAGAGTGGGGCATATCCCAGGGGCGCTTGGATGTCGTGTCTCAATAGGTTGTGCATCCGAATGGGTGTTGGAGCTGGAGTTGCCCCGCTTCGGGATCACGGAGAAATCCCACCGGATGAACAGCCATAGGAGTATTTGCCCTGGTGCGCTGGGCTGCGCTTGCATGGATGGAATGGGTCGGATGTCCCTGGCACTCTACGGAATCGGCGACAGGTGTCGCAGGATCGGAAAGGGAGTCATATGAGACCAGCCGCACAGAATCGCAAGGAGCGCGGGAACCAACGGGAAGCTGTCGATAGAGAAATCACCGACCGTGCTGCTCAGTTGATGAGGCAGGCGCTGTCGCTGCTGGAGAGTGGTGAGCCGATACGGCGGCTGTCTTTGGAAGATGGAGGCGACGAAGACCGCCTGTTGCGGTTGCCAGAGGTGCTGCGCTTGACGGGGATGTGTCGCTCGGCCCTTTACGATCAAATGGCGCGAGGGCAGTTTCCGGGTTCTATCAAGATCGGGGAGCGTGCGACCTCATGGTCAGCCAAGGCAGTACGAAACTGGATAGCGCAGCGTGTGGATGGTTTGTAGCCGATGGGAGCAATGTAGCGCTTGTTGACGATGTGGTGATGGCGTCTCGGTATCCATCTTGTACATGTTGCCGGTGCAGAGTCTGAGCGGCCGTTCATTGCAATTCCTACAGATCGTTCAGCGCTGATTGCAGAGTGGTACGGGGAAGACATTCGCCGACGGCTGTTGTTGCCCGGGAGTGTGAGATCGAGTCCGGTAAACCCGCCCCTTCCCGGCACCCGCGCATACATATCAAAACTTCATGAACGCGGCGCTAGAAGTTGCACCATTCTTCAAAGCGCCATTCGCCTTGGATTGGTTGCGAGTTTGGCAGGAAGATCCGCCAGATGATCGGTAGTCCATGGACTTGACGCCAGATGGTGTGGTCGACCTCAACGACAATGGCAGGATGCTTGTCGGGATCTACCAGCGTATGGATTTGGCCCGGATGAAGGGTGCGACGGCGCTGCTCGTCATCAGGATCTCCGCGCGTGATTCTGAGAAAGCGCCGGTCGCCGGGGCCGCGTGCGAGGCTCATTGTGTCGCTCCAGCTCTCGACTAGCGCTTCCAAAAGTGGGTGTCTATCAGGGTCACGCGTGTCGCGAATGACCTCGTGCGGTAGATCCATCTCAAACTGCCAGTTCTCGAGCGTGACCTGACCCACGTTTGTGATCAAGACCTCAAGTTCCTTGCGGTGCAGTTCCCCATTGCTTTCGATGTTGACCAGCCTGGGATCAACGCGCACTTCTGGCCTTAGGCGACGATTCATAACATCGCGGATCTGAAAGTCGAGCATCGGTTCAGTGCTTCGACCTGCACGTTGGTAATACCGGCGATCGAGGAGACTTTGATGTGCCGTCGATGAAGCTTCGATCTCAATAGCGATGATCCGACCTCCAGGTACGGCGAGTTCTGTGATCTCGAACCGGCCTAGCGGGGGGCTAGTGTTGCTTCGGAGGATATTGGTGAGCCAGTCGCCGCCAACACCTGGGGCTGTAACGGGTGAGAGTGACGTCGCAACAGGTACGCCGTCGACATCTTCTTCGGCAATCCCATACAAGATCGTCCCACCACTGGCGTTCGCGAAACCGGTGCAGTCCTTTACCAATTCCTGTCTTGCCCCATTCGATGGCACTAATGCTGCACCGCGCTTGAACTCTAGGTAGAGCCCTTCCTGCATGTGGTCGTCAAGAACCTGCTGAAGTTGCGCTGCGGTATAGGTCATTTTTTCAGTGTATTGGAGAGGCTCGGCCTTTCAGGAGGCCACGAGTTTCTGGAACTCTCTGCGCAACAGCATGACGACCTCGGCGAGGTCCAGGGCGTCAAGTCGATTCTTTTTCAGAAAGGCCGCCCATTGCCTTTGCTTCGCAGCATCCTGCACGAATGCATCGCTCAAGCCCGAGGGTAGGGTGCTGGGTATCGCCAGTTTCCGTCGATTGAACGTGGCCTCGATTGCGCGGCGCAACTCGGCGGTTTCCAAGGCATCCTCGGAAAGCAGTATCCAGAGATCGAAGTAGTCCTTCATGCGGGTGTTGACTATGCCCAGAAGGCACATTGCATGAAACTTCTCGGCCACCACTGTGAATTTCGGATAGGTTCGCAGTTGTGGAGCGGGCAGGTCATCGAGCAGCACCGGGTAGCTCACCGATTCCGGTGCCGGCGTGACCGCGTCGCCAAAACCGATGTCCACCTGCAGGGCGATGCGCGCACTATCCAACTTCGCCTGCAGGTCGATCCTCACACCGCCATAGCCTGCTTCCTTGCGGATCACCGAGCCTTTGACCGAGGCGGGATCAAATGCGATGCCGTCTTCCACCTCAATCTGGCAGATCTCGCGGAACACCGCCACGGCGGTGTCGATGTCGTCCGGGCCGAAGCCCAGCAGGTCCACATCCCGCGTTGGCCGGTGTGGTTGTTCGTACCACAGAGAAAACAGCAGGGCGCCCTTAAGCAGATAGTTGGACGCATAAGCCGAGACCGACAAGCGGTATAGCAGCCGCTCCAGTCCGTAGTGGGTGAGCGTCAGATTGAAATCTTGCCTGGTGATATCAGCGTGCTGTTTCAAGCGGGCACGAATGGATGCGGCGAGGTTGCGGCTCATTGCGTGACGCTTTCCAGATAGGGCCGTATGACATTCGCGACGCGGTCCACCGTGGCGTAGTGCCAAAGGGCATCCATGGTCAGCTTTCGCTGCGTCCAGCCATCACGTAGCGCTTCCAGGGCCACATCCAGGCCGATCTTGTTGCGGTACTTGAAGCAGTCGGCCACTGTCTTGGCCGCGTTGAATACCGGGACCTTCACGCCGTCGATCTCGACCGGCTCAATGCCCTCGGTCAGAGCGGTGCCCGACATGCGTACCACGCGCAGAGCAGGCTGGTCCAGTAGGGGTGTGGGCGAGTGATGGGGGATCGCCATCCAGACCTCGAATGGTGCCTGCGTGCCTATGCCATGGACGCGCAGCGCTGACAGCAGGCACACCACGCCGCGTGGCACGCGCAGGGCTGCCTCGGCCAGGGACCGGTGCTCGCTGAGCGGGCGCCCTGGCAGACTGTAGACGCCGCGGGCGATGCGCTCAAGCTTGCCGGCTGCAACCAGCCGGGTGAGCACCACTGTCGGCAGGCTCTGCTCAGCTAGATCGCGCGCGCGCAGCAGTGGTCGACGCCCGGCGAGCGCGAGGACGGCTTGTTCGAGCGTTGAGTTCGAGCTCATTCCGGAGTATGTTGCAATAATTAGTCATTTGTCAATAAACAACTAGATAACACAATGCTGTTGAAGGCTTTGCCGGAAGGCACGAGGTCATGCGTCAGTTGTCAGTGATGCCTTGGGGCATCCAAGGCACGTCCCGTGTCGGCATACCGTAGACAAGGTGGGGGAACAAACGGGGGAACAACTCAAAAAATAAAAAAGCGAAATCCAGCTTTCATGCGGGTTTACAGCTTTCATTCAATTGACGCCAGCCCCACTATTCAAAAAACCAACCGTTCCCGGTTGGTTTTTTTTTCGCCCTTTCTCCCCAGTGTTGGTGCCGTTGCAGAACTGACCTGCTAGACCGCACAGTGCCGATCCACAATGGACCAGGGTGTTCCACGGGCCTGCTGATACTTTCAGCGAGGATACGAGGTGATCACCATGGACATGATTGGCAAGGTCAGGCGCATGAAGCTGCGCGACCAACTCTCCCTCAGCCCCGAGAAAATTGCAGACGCTGTCGGCCGTGAGATGGAAGGCCGGAAATTCGGATAATTTTTGGCTCCTAGCGCTTATTGGGCTTGCGTTGGCAGCTATGAAAAACGGAGCTACTCCCGCAGCAGCGCCAGGGCCGCAGCCACGTCCTGCTCGGTCACTCCGGGGAGCGGGTCCAGCCGGCTCGCAAGCTGACCCAGAGCGGCGGGGTCCTTTTGCAACTGCCCAATGGCGGCGCCCGCCTCCTTGGGGGCATCAAACGCCAGGCTTTGCAGCAGCAAACGCCCATCGGCGTCCACCAGCTTGAAATAGAACTTGCCATCCTGCTCGCGGTACTGCTTGAAGGAGGGCAGGGCGATTTTGGCGACTTTGGCGGCTTTGGCCGCCGTGCTGGACTGTGCCAGGCTGCGCAAACCCACGGCGTTGCGCAGTTCGCGCAGGAAGGGCGTGGCCAGTGCACGGGCACGCTCGGCGCCGGCCAGCAGCGTGGCTTCGATGCGGGCCGGGTCGGCCATCAAGGCTTCGTACTGGGCGCGCATCGGGGCCACCACCGAATCCACGCGCTCGAGCAGCATGGCCTTGGCCTCGCCCCAGGCAATGCCATCGGCGTACTGCTGGCGCAGCGCGGCGGTTTCCTCGGGCGTGGAGAAGGCCTGGTAGATTTGGAACAGGGCCGAGCCCTCGGTGTCCTTGGGCTCCCCGGGCGCACGCGAGTCGGTGACGATGCCCTGGATCAGCTTTTGCAGCTGCGCCTTGCTGGCAAATAGCGGAATCGTGTTGTCGTAGCTCTTGCTCATCTTGCGGCCATCCAGGCCGGGCAGGGTGGCGACGTGCTCGTCAATGGCGGCCTCGGGCAGCACGAAATGCTCGCCGTAGAGGTGGTTGAAGCTCGCGCCCATGTCGCGGGCCATCTCGATGTGCTGCACCTGGTCGCGCCCCACGGGCACTTTGTGCGCCTTGAACATCAAAATGTCGGCGGCCATGAGGACCGGGTACATGAAGAGACCGGCGGTCACGCCGTCGTCGCTCTCGCGGCCGGCTTCGTGGTTCTTGTCCACGCTGGCCTTGTAGGCGTGGGCGCGGTTGAGCAGGCCCTTGCCGGTCACGCAGGTCAGCAGCCAGGTCAGCTCGGGGATTTCGGGGATGTCCGACTGGCGATAAAAAATCACTTTCTCAGGATTGAGCCCGGCAGCCAGCCAACTTGCGGCGATCTCCAGCGTCGAGCGCTGAATGCGCGCCGGGTCTTCGCATTTGATGAGCGCGTGGTAGTCGGCCAGAAAGTAAAAACTTTGCACGCCGGGGCGCAGACTGGCCGCGACGGACGGGCGGATCGAGCCAACAAAATTGCCCAGGTGCGGTGTGCCGGTGGTCGTGATGCCGGTGAGAAAACGGGTGGTGCTCATGACGAAATCAAAATCAAAAAAGGCTCAGCCCAGCAGGGCGACGAGAGGCGACAGCAGCAGGTTGATGGCAGCGTAGCCCAGCGACATCAGCGGGGTCAGCCACAGCGTGCCGACGACGCCAGCGAGCACCAGCGCCATGACGATGAAGAAGCCCCAGGGCTCGACGCGCGACACCATTTGTGCCTGCTTCCAGGGCAACAGCCCCACCAGAACCCGCCCACCATCGAGCGGTGGCAGCGGAAACAGATTGAAGGCCCACATCACGAGGTTGACCAGGACGCCGGCACGCGCCATTTCCATGAAGAACCGTTCGTTCACGCCCATGGCCACCAATGCCACCAGCAGCAGGGCCCACAAAATGGCCTGGATGAAGTTCGACACCGGTCCCGCCAGTGCCACCCAGATCATGTCGCGCTTGGGGTTGCGCAGCGCGCCGAAATTCACTGGCACCGGCTTGGCGTAGCCAAACAGAAAGGCGCCCGAGGTGGCGAAGTACAGGATCAGCGGCATCAGGATGGTGCCGACCGGATCAATGTGCGTGAACGGGTTGAGCGTGACGCGCCCCAGGCGCGTCGCCGTAGGGTCGCCAAAGTGCCGCGCCACATAGCCGTGGGCAGCCTCGTGCACCGTGATGGCGAAAAGCACTGGCAGTGCGTAGATGAGGACAGTCTGGAGGGTGTTGGAAAAGTTCACCGGCCACATTGTCCCTTAGAACGTGTTTACGATCTCGCAGGAGGCCCCTGGGAGATCGTAAATACGTTCTTATGCCGCGCATTGCGCGCTGCGCACACCCCAAAGTGTGGCCAGGGACGCGATTTGGTAGCGCCAGATGGTGTCTTTTTGCTATCTTATGGATAGCTTGAAGCGCTTATGTGATAAGCGCTAGAGGCCTATTTTTTATAAAATTCAGAGCCCAAGCGCTGCCAGCTTGCCGCGCCCCTCGCGGACCACTTCGGGGTCGCCGCCGCGCTCCATGGGCGTCAGGTCCAGCACCGTGGTGGGCTGCGACGGGCAGGCACCCGCATCGATCACGCCATCGATCAGCTTGTCAAAGCGGGCCAGGATTTCCTCGGCGTCGTTCATGGATTGCGTCTCGCCCGGTGCGATCAGGGTGGTGCCCAGCAGCGGCCCGCCGTGCAGCTCCAGCAGCGCCTGCAGTGTCGCGCCTTCGGGCACGCGCAGGCCTATCGTCTTGCGGCTGGGGTGGCTGACGCGGCGCGGCACTTCCTTGGTGGCGTCGAGGATGAAGGTGTACGGCCCCGGCGTGCCCAGCTTGAGCAGCCGGTACTGGCGATTGTCCACACGTGCGTAGCTGGCCAGCTCCGAGAGGTCGCGGCACAACAGCGTCAGATGGTGCTTGTCGTCCACGCCGCGGATGCGGCGCAGGCGGTCCACGGCGGCCTTGTCGTCCAGTTGGCAGACCAGGGCATAGCTGGAATCGGTGGGAACGGCCAACACGCCGCCTTGCTGCAGCAGGGCGGCGGCCTGTTTGATCAAACGGGGCTGCGGGTTGTCGGGATGGACTTCGAAATACAGGGCCATGGAAAATAGGGGGAATGGATTCAGCGGCCTGGGTGGATGTGCGCCGCCACCAGATCCCAGGCGGGCGTCAGGTCTGCTGGCAAGGGGGGCAGGATACCCAGATCGGTGTGGGATTCGTCGGGGCTGTGGAAGTCGCTGCCGCGCGATGCCGCCAGGCCGAGTTCGCGCGCCAGGTCAGCATAGCGCACGGCCTCGCTGGCGGAATGGCTGCCGGTGACGACCTCGACGCCGCGCCCGCCGTGCTGCTGGAATTCAGAGAACAGGGCGAATTCTTCGTTGGGCGTGAAGCGGTAGCGCGCCGGGTGCGCAATGACGGCCACGCCGCCCGCTTCGGTGATCCAGCGCACCGCGTCGCCGAGGGCCGCCCAGCGGTGGGGCACGTAGCCGGGTTTGCCTTCGACCAGGTATTTGCGGAACACCTCGGAAGTGTCGCGGCAGACGCCGGCTTCCACCAGAAAGCGCGCAAAGTGGGTGCGCGAGACCAGTTCTGGGTTGCCCACATAGCGCAGCGCACCCTCGTACGCGCCGGCAATGCCGACCGCAGCCAGCTGCCCGGCCATGTCGCGCGCCCGCTCCAGACGCCCGCCGCGCGTGGCAGCCAGGCCTTGCACCATTTGCGGGTTGGTCGGATCGAACCCCAGGCCGACGATGTGCACCGTCGTGCCGGCAAAGGTGACGGAAATCTCGACACCGGTGATATAGGCCATGCCCAGCGCCTGGGCGGCGGCAAGCGCGCGCGCCTGGCCGCCCACTTCGTCGTGGTCGGTCAGGGCCCACAGGTCCACGCCGTTGGCGTGCGCTCGCGCTGCCAGCACCTCGGGCGTGAGGGTGCCGTCAGAGACGACGGAGTGGCAGTGCAGGTCGGCGTTGGCGTACATAGTTGCGACCATCTTACGGTTTTGTGTTCGCCGGGTGGTCACTAGGGGTAAACCCAAGCGTCAGCCGCCTCGCTCGTTAAAATGTGAACGAATGTATCTATGGCCCCTGTTGTGTGCGACAGTGGTGGTTTGACAGTTTTTCGGAAAAAATATGCAACTCGACAATGTCAGTGTCTCGCGCAAGCTCTGGGGTGCCTTTTTGGCGCTGATGCTCGCCATGCTGGTGATTTCTGGCGTTCAGCAATACCGCGCCAACACTTCCATGGCCAACGCCATGGACGAAGTCGTTCATATCGACGAGCGGATCGCCACAGCCGTACGCTGGCGCGGCGCCACTGAAATTGCCGTCAACATGGTCATGGGTGCGGCGGTGACGTCCGACTCTGTGCTGGCAGAGCAGTACAACGCCAAGGTCAAGGCCATCATTGGCGACATCAACAAGCTTCAGGAAAAGGTCGTTGCCGAGGCCACTGCGCCGGACGAAAAGGCGGCGGTGGACAAGGTGCTTGTCGCGCGCAAGGCGGTGCTGGCGGCAACCGCCAAGACCTGGGATCTCAAGGGCGCGGGCGATGTGGCGGCGACGCAGGCCTTCGCCGATGATCAGTTTGCGCCACTGATTGCCGGCTACCTCAAAGACCAGGATGCCTTTGTCGAGACCTTGCACCAGCATAGCGATGCGGTGCGGGCAGAGGCTCTTTCGCGGCGTACGTCCTACGTCATCCAGGGGTTGGTGGCAGCCACTGTACTGATGGCTGTTTTCCTGCTGCTGGCCTGGAAGCTGGTGCGCTCCATCACCGTGCCGCTGGCCCAGGCGGGGGAGCTGATCGACGCCATTGCCGCTGGCGACCTCACGCGCGAACTGCACCCCACGCGCAAGGACGAGTTCGGCCACATGCTGCGCGCGCTCTCGGGCATGACCGAGAAATTGCGCAGTGTGGTGGGCGACGTGCGCACTGGTGTCGAGGCGGTCTCGCTGGCGTCGTCCGAGATCGCCATTGGCAACCAGGACCTGTCGGCCCGCACCGAGCAATCGGCCTCCAATTTGCAGCAGACTGCGGCCAGCATGGAGCAGCTCACCACTACCGTCACGCAGTCGGCCGATACAGCGCGCCAGGCCAATCAGCTGGCCGCCAACGCCGCCAAGGCCGCCACGCGCGGCGGCGAAGTGGTGGGGCAGGTCGTCAGCAGCATGGAGGAAATCAGCCAGAGCGCGCGCAAGATTGCCGACATCATCGGCGTCATCGATGGGATCGCCTTTCAGACCAACATCCTGGCGCTCAATGCCGCCGTCGAGGCGGCCCGGGCGGGCGAGCAGGGGCGCGGTTTTGCCGTCGTGGCGTCCGAAGTGCGCAGCCTGGCCGGGCGCAGCGCCGAGGCGGCCAAGGAGATCAAGCAGCTCATTGGCACTTCGGTCGCGAATGTCGAAACGGGCTCGCGCCAAGTAACCGAGGCCGGCCAGAGCATGGAGGAAATCGTTGCCAGCGTGCACCGTGTGAGCGATTTGATTGGCGAGATCACGGCATCGTCCACCGAGCAGCGCGACGGCATTGCCCAGGTGAACCAGGCCGTGACCCAGCTCGACCAGATGACGCAGCAAAACGCGGCTTTGGTGGAGCAGTCCACCGCCGCGGCGACGGCGCTGCGCGACCAGGCCCAGCACCTGACCGGTGTGGTGTCGGTGTTCAACGTGGGCGCTGTGGCGCTGACGCCCGCCCGCGCACCGCTGCACCGCAGTGCGCCGGCGCCGGCCCGACCTGCCGCTTTGCGAGCTGCCCCGGCCCCGCGCAAGCTGGGCGCCGCGCCTGCTGCACGGGCTGCGGTTGCTGGGCCGGAAAAAACCAAAACAGGCACCGCAACCGGCGCATACCGCGCACCCGTTGTCCCTGCGGCCCGCATCGCTGCGCCCGCCAAGCGCCAAGCTGCGGCTGTGGCAGAAGGCGACTGGGAAAGCTTCTAGACCTGCGCCCCCTCCACCAGAAACTGCACTTTTCGCTCGCCTTTCCATTCGTTGACGTCGAGCCGAAAGGCCAGCAGCACGCGGGCGGGCAGCGGGTCGGTGTGGCCAAACCAGATACCGTCTACCGGCCGGCCCTGGTGGCGCAGCTTGAGCGAGAGGTGTTTTTCGCCCACCAGCCGCTGGCTGAGCACCTCGACCTCTTCGCTGAAGGTGGGCGGCGCAAAGCCCTGACCCCAGACCTCGCGGTGCAGCGTGTCCACCAGATCGGCGCGGCAGTATTCGCTCGCCAGCGTGCCGTCGGTGTCGATGCGGCGCGTCAGGGCAGCCGCATCCAGCCATTCGCGCGCCACCTGCGCCAGCGCCTGCTCGAACACCGCGAACTGACCGGCCGCCAGCGTGCAGCCCGCCGCCATGGCGTGGCCGCCGAACTTGAGCAGCACGCCCGGGTGGCGCTTGGCGACCAGGTCCAGCGCGTCGCGCAGATGAAACCCGGCGATCGAGCGGCCCGAGCCCTTGAGCTCGCCCTCTGCGCCCGGCGCGCCGCTGGTGGCGAACACGAAAGTGGGGCGGTGCAGCTTGTCCTTGATGCGCGAGGCGACGATGCCGACCACGCCCTCGTGGAAATCGGCGTCGAACACGCTGACGGCGGGCGGGGGTTCGGCCCCTTCTTCAAACAGGTTCTCGGCCATCAGCAGCGCTTGCTCGCGCATGCCGCCCTCGATGTCGCGGCGCTCGCGGTTGATGGCGTCGAGCTGGGCGGCAAGCTGCGCGGCCTGGCTTGCGTCGTCCGTCAGCAGGCATTCAATGCCCAGTGACATGTCCGACAGGCGCCCGGCCGCATTGATGCGCGGCCCAAGGGCAAAGCCAAAATCCAAGCTCGTGGCCGCGTCCATCTTGCGCCCGGCTGCCGCAAACAGCGCGGTGATGCCGGCGCTCGCGTAGCCCGTGCGGATGCGCTTCAAGCCCTGAGCGACCAGGCGCCGGTTGTTGGCGTCCAGCCGCACCACGTCGGCCACGGTGCCCAGGGCGACGAGGGGCAGCAGGGGCTCAAGGCGCGGCTGGGTGGCCTTGTCGAAGGTTCCGCGCGCGCGCAGTTCGCTGCGCAGCGCCAGCAGCACGTAAAACATCACGCCCACGCCGGCCAGGGCCTTGCTCTCGAAGCCGCAGCCCGGCTGGTTGGGGTTGACGATGGCGTCGGCCATGGGGAGCTGTTCGCCCGGCAGGTGGTGGTCGGTCACCAGCACCGCGAGCCCCAGCGCCTTGGCCTCGGCCACGCCCTCGACGCTGGCGATGCCGTTGTCCACGGTGACGAGCAGGTCCGCGCCACGCTCCTTCACGCGGCGGGCGATCGGCGCCGTCAGGCCATAGCCGTCCACCACACGGTCGGGCACCAGGTAGTCCACGTGCTCTGCGCCCAGCAAACGCAGGCCGCGCAGCGCCACGGCGCAGGCGGTGGCGCCGTCGCAGTCGTAGTCGGCGACGATGCAGATGCGCTGCTGCGCGGCGATGGCGTCGGCCAGCAGCCGGGCAGCGGCGGCGATGCCTTTGAGGCCGGCGGGCGGCAGCAGGCGCGCCAGGCCGTCGTCCAGCTCGTCGTGGCTCTGCACGCCTCGGGCGGCAAACAGGCGTGCCAGCAGCGGGTGCACGCCCGCTTGCTCCAGCGCCCAGGCGGCGCGTGGGGGCACTTGCCTTGCTACGATGTTCATAGCTGCTCGCGCAATTGGAACAAGCGCTGGCGGCCAAAAAGGCTTGAAATCTTCTGCCCCAGGCTGCGCGGTGCGCTGCGCCACGAGAGCGCGCCGCGCTCGCCGCACAGCGTGATCTGCACCGGCTGGCCTTGCGCCGCGCGCGCCGCCAGTTGTGCCACGGCGCCAGCGTCCAGCGCCTGCCAGGCGCTGCGCCACGCAGCCCAGTCCTCCCGCAGGGCGGGGCCGCGCAGCGACTCCACCACTTGCGGGGGTGGGCTGGCGGGGAGCTGCGCGGGCAGTGCGCCCGACCCATGCACCCAGAAGGCGTTGACCGGCGGCAGGCCGCGTGCTTCGCGGGCGTCGGTCAGTGCGTGGGTGTAGAGCAGCATCTGCATTTCGCTGTGCAGGCGGCGCAGGGGTGCAGCGGCGGCTTCGTGCGGCAGCCAGGCGCGCACATCGCGCTGCAGCGCGCGGTCGAGCGAGGCGGTGGCCACTTCGGCCAATAGCGGGCCGCTTGCCAGCCAGCGCCCCGGCTGCTCGTAGTGCAGGGCCATGCCGTCTTGCGCGAACCAGGGCGCCATCAGCGCCAGCAGCGCGCGCGATTCTTCGTCGCCGAGGTCCAGGCCGGCCGGGTCCGAGAGCGTGACGTGGTCGGTGCGCACCTGCCAGTGGCAGGGGGTGACAAAGGCCCAGCCGTCGCCCGGCTTGGCGGCGTTGGCCAAGCCGGTCTGTGCGGCGTGCAGCGCGGCGAAGGCAATGCGCCCGTCCGCGTCGCCCAGGCCCAGCGCGCGGCCGAGCGCGCGCTCGTGCGGGGGCGAGAAGCACTCTTCGTCCTGCACATCGGCAGCCAGTGGGGTGAGTTGCCTGATCAGGCGTTCGAGCTGCGGCAGCGCCAGGCCTTGCCAGGCCTGGGCGCTGCCCGGTGAACTGGTGGCTGCCCAGGGCAGCAGCAAATGGGTTGTGTCCGACATGCCCGCGATTGTGCGCCGGGGCACAATCGCGCACTCATGCAAATCCGAGAGCGTGCTATGCACTTTTACATACCCGCGTTGGGCAGCCAGGCCAGTGAGCGCAAGACGCGACGCGCAGGCAAGGCCCGCGCCTTGCCAAACGGCGCAACGCTGCGGGCGCTGGCCTGGCTGCCCAACCCTTCGGGAAAGCCGGGAAAAGGCCCTGCCACTGCGTTGCAGGCCACTTGCGGTGTCCATACCGCGGCGTGTCCTGCGTCTTGTTGCCGGACCTTTTCCCGGCTTTCGCGGGTATGTAAAAGTGCATAGCACGCTCTACGAACTGGCGCTCGGCTGGCGCTATACGCGTGCTGGCCGTGCCACGCGCCGCAACGGCTTCATCTCCTTCATCTCGGGTGTGTCCATGCTGGGCATTGCGCTCGGGGTGGCGGCGCTGATCATCGTGCTCTCGGTGATGAACGGCTTTCAGAAAGAGGTGCGCGACCGCATGCTCAGCGTGGTCTCGCACATCGAAATCTTCGCCCCGGGCGGCGCGGCCATGGCCGACCCCCAGCTCACCATGCAGGAGGCGCGGCGCAATCCGCAGGTGGTTGGCGCGGCACCCTTTGTGTCTTCCCAGGCGCTGCTGGCGCGTGGCGAAGACATGAAGGGCGCCCTGGTGCGCGGCATCGACCCGGCGCACGAAGCCGAGGTGACGGACCTTGCCAGCACCAACGCGGCGGCCATTGCGAAGCTGACGCCGGGCTCGTTCAAGGTGGTGCTGGGCGTCGAGCTGGCGCGCGACTTGGGCGTGGAAGTGGGCGATCTGGTCACGCTGATCGCGCCGTCCGGCCAGGTGACGCCAGCGGGCGTGGTGCCGCGCCTCAAACAGGTGACCGTGGCGGGCACTTTCAACTCGGGCCACTACGAGTACGACTCGACGCTGGTGCTGCTGCACATCGAGGATGCCGAACGCATCTTCCGGCTGGAGGGCCCGACCGGCGTGCGCCTGCGCCTCACCGACCTGCACCAGGCGCGCGATGTGGCGCAGCAACTGGCCGGCACGCTCAGCGGCAACCTCCTGATTCGCGACTGGACACAGCAGAACCGCACCTGGTTCGCGGCGGTGCAGGTCGAAAAACGCATGATGTTCATCATCCTCACGCTCATCGTCGCGGTGGCGGCGTTCAACCTCGTCTCCACCCTGGTGATGACGGTGCAGGACAAGCGCGCGGACATCGCCATCCTGCGCACGCTCGGCGCGAGCCCGCGCAGCATCATGGGAATTTTTGTCGTGCAGGGCGCCATGGTGGGCGTGATCGGCACCTTGGCCGGCCTGCTGCTGGGCCTGGGGATCGCCTTCAACATTGACGTGATCGTGCCGGCCATCGAGCACCTGCTGCACGCGAGCTTTTTGCCCAAGGACATTTACCTCATTAGCAAGATGCCGAGCGACCCGCAGCAGAGCGACATCGTGCCGATCGCGCTGATCTCGCTGGTGCTGGCCTTTGTCGCCACGCTGTACCCGAGCTGGCGTGCCAGCCGCGTCAACCCTGCAGAGGCATTGCGCTATGAATAATATAGCTCTTGACGCATATGGGGCAAGCGCTGGAGGCCAAAAAGGCTTGAAAAATGATGTTGTCTTGCAAGCCCGTGGCCTGACCAAGCGCTTCACCGAAGGGCGCCTGGACGTGACCGTGCTGCAAGGTGTGGACCTTGATGTGTACGCCGGCGAAACGCTGGCGATCGTGGGCGCCTCGGGCTCGGGCAAGAGCACGCTCTTGCACCTGATGGGTGCGCTCGATGCGCCCACGTCCGGCAATGTGCAGCTCCTAGGTCAGGACCTGGCGCGGCGCTCTGCCGCCGAGCAGGGCGCTTTGCGCAACCAGCACCTGGGCTTTGTCTACCAGTTCCACCATTTGCTGCCCGAGTTCAGTGCGCTCGACAACGTTGCCATGCCGCTGCGTATTCGCCGCCTGCCGTACGAGGAATGCACGCGCCAGGCCGCGCAGATGCTGGCCCAGGTAGGGCTGAGCGAGCGCGTGCAGCACCGCCCGGCCGAACTCTCGGGCGGCGAGCGACAGCGCGTGGCGATTGCGCGTGCCTTGGTCACGCGCCCCGCCTGCGTGCTGGCCGACGAGCCCACCGGCAACCTCGACCGCAGCACCGCCGAGGGCGTGTTCCAGCACATGCTGCAACTGGCGCGCGAGCAGGGCACGGCCTTTGTCCTGGTGACGCACGACGAAACCCTGGCGGCGCGCTGCGACCGGGTGCTGCGGTTGGTGGCGGGACGGCTTCAGGACGCTTCGGATTGAATCCTTCGGCCCGTAGAGGCGGGGATGGTGGGGAAGGCGCTTGAGGGTGTAGCGCTCATTTTTCCGTGGTGAGCCAAAGCGCGCAGGCCGGGATATCCGTCCACCCAACTCGGTACAACAGAAAAGTCGGCTGCCTGGCTTTCCAACACTCCTTCAATCGTGCTGGTGGCTACCCCCAATGGATCTGGTGGAAATCAAAATCCTCGGTCAGTGTGGGTTTGACAATCTCGAAATAGGGTGAGACATCGAAATCGCGAGGCGCAAACAGCCGGCGGTCGTGGATATGGAAAATGGTCTCGGTCACCGCGTGGTGGCGTTCCGGGTCTTCCTGGCGATCCACGGTGATGGTGGGCAGCAAGGGGTAGCCAACGCTTTGAAACGCCTCGGCAATCAGCGAAGAACAAATGGCACGCGTTGGGTCGCCACTGCCCAGGGCCAGCAGGCGCCGGCGCCAAAGCCCGTGCACTGGCAGGGCCGGCAAAAAGTAGCGTGCCAGGTCGAAGACATTCCGTAGGTCGTACTGCGCCCCCAGCTTGCTGGTGATTTCCATCAGCACTTGCTGCAGGTCGGTAGCACTCAGGCCGATGGGACGGCAGATACGCGTCGGGTAGGTGTAGTAATGCGACAAGGGGCGTTTGCAGACACCGTCAAGCATGTCCGCCTCGATGAGCAGATACGGCTCACCGAGCGCGTTGAACCCGCCGAGCTGCGGGCCGACAAAGAATGCCGCATGTGACCAGGTGGACTGTGTGAAGTACTTGATGACGGTGGAGACACGGCTGTTGCCTTCTATGAGCAGCACGTCGCCCGGTTGCAGTTGTTGTGCGAGCGCTGCGCGGTCCGTGGGCATGCCGGTCTGGATGCTGGTGTGCGGCTGCGACAGATAGCGTGCCAGCGCTCGCCCAAGGGAAAGTAGAAGGCTGTGAAACATGGTGATCGGGTGTACACAGGGTACATGCGCTCGGAGAGTACGCCAAAGCAGCATGTCCAGGGAGCTGCTGCAGGCACTTGCGGCATGATGTTTGCGATGCTCCTCTGGATCGACACCCACTGCCACCTGGACGCGCGTGAGTTCGCGCATGACGTCGATGCTGTGCGCCAGCGTGCCCGCGAGCGCGGTGTCGGTCACATCGTGATTCCGGCGGTGGACGTGCACAACTTCGAAGCGGTACGGGGTCTGGCGCATCGCTACGGCGACAGCTACGCGCTGGGGATCCACCCGCTGTGCTCGCCCGGTGCGGGCGAGGCCGATCTGCAGGCGCTCGAATGCGCGCTGGACGCGGGTCAGCGCGACCCGGCGCTGGTGGCAGTGGGCGAAATCGGGCTCGACTATTTCGTGCCCGAACTCGATGCCGACCACCAGGAGGCCCTGCTGCGCGCGCAACTGCGCCTGGCGCGGCGCTTTGATTTGCCCGTACTGCTGCATGTGCGCCGCTCGGTGGACCGCGTGCTCAAGGCGCTGCGTGAGGTGCCGGTGCCGGGTGGCATTGCCCATGCCTTCAATGGGAGCGCGCAGCAGGCCCGACGCTTGGTTGGCATGGGATTCAAGCTCGGTTTTGGCGGCACGCTCACGTTTGACCGTGCGCTGCAGGTGCGCCGACTGGCCCAGGCGCTGCCGCCCGAAGCCATCGTGATGGAAACCGACGCGCCCGATATTCCGCCGCACTGGCTCTACCGCAGCGCCGCCGAGCGCGACGCTGGCGCGCCCCAGGCGCGCAACGAGCCGGGCGAGCTGCCGCGCATTGCCCAATTGCTGGCCCAGCTTCGCGGCGAGACAGCCCAGGCGCTGGCCGAGCAAACTTGCCGCAATGCGCAAGCGGCCTTGCCTAAGCTGGAAAATTTAATGAAAAATGGCCTATAGCGCTTATGAGTAAAGCGTTAGCAGCTATTAATAGAGTAGCAAAAAATACGCCAAGCCCCATGCCCCAGCTGCACACCGGCCTGGCGCCGGTCGTCGGGCCAGGCACCGTGCTGCTGGTGCTGGGCAGCTTTCCCAGCGTCGCCTCGTTGCAGTCCCAGCAGTACTACGCCCATCCGCGCAACCAGTTCTGGCCCCTGTTGGCCGCGTTGTGGCCGCAGCACCCGCAGCCCGGCGCGCACGACTACGCCGGGCGCTGCGCCTGGCTGCTGGCGCGGGGCCTGGGCCTGTGGGACGTGTACGCCGCCTGCGAACGCAGCGGCAGCCTGGACGCGGCGATCCGCCACGGCCAGCGCAACGATTTCTCCCGCCTTGCGGCGCTGTGCCCGCGCCTGGCCGCCATCGCCCACAATGGTGGCGAGAGTGCGCGGCATGCGGCGGTGGTGCAATCGGCGCTTGCCGGACTGGGCCGCGAGAAGCCGACAATGGCCAGCTACCGCCTTCCTTCCACCAGCCCGGCCCACGCCGCCTGGAGCTTTGAGCGCAAATGCGCGGCCTGGGGCAGCGTGTTTGCCGCCCACGGCCTGATCTGATCTGATCTACTATTTTTGTCCGATGGTTTCCACCCGATCCCGCTCCGCAGCCCCTGCCCCACTGCCCGAAGTCAGCGTCTCCGACGATGGCGATGTGCGCCACCTGCACCTGGGGACGCCCTGGATTCAGGGCTCCATGCGCATGGCCGCGCCCTTCGACCTGGAACTCGAATACATCCAGCGCATGATGGCCTGGCTGCTGTTCATTGACCCGGCCAGCGTCCGCGAGCGCCACGCCATGCAGCTTGGCCTGGGGGCCGGGGCCATCACCAAGTTTTGCCACAAGAAACTGCGCCTGTGCACCACCGCCATCGAGCTCAATCCGCAGGTGCTGGCCGTGTGCCGCGCCTGGTTCAAGCTGCCACCTGACGGCCCCAAGCTGCGCGTGGTGCTGGCCGATGCAGGCGAGGAGATCAAAAACCCAATGTGGCAGGGCACGGTGGATGGGCTGGCCGTCGATTTGTACGACGACAACGCTGCGGCCCCTGTGCTCGACAGCGAAGCCTTCTACGCCGACTGCCGCGCGCTGCTGACCGAGGATGGCAGCATGACCGTCAACCTGTTTGGCCGCGGATCGAGTTTTGTGCAGAGCCTGGAGAAGATGGCTTTGGCTTTTGGCGAAGATGCGCTCTGGGCGTTCAAGCCCACGCGCGAGGGCAACACCGTGGTGCTGGCCCAGCGCACGCCCACGCGCTTCAAGCGCGGCGAGCAGGCCGAGCGCTGCGCCGACGTACAGCAGCGCTGGGGCTTGCCGACCGCGCGCTGGGTGCGCGGGCTGCGGCCGGTGCGGATGTAACGAACCACCGCCTGACCTGCCGCAAAATACGGCCATGACCTCTACGCACGCCGCTACGCACGCTGCCACCCACACTCCCACGCACGCCGCCAAGGCGGACCGCCCCGCCGGCCCGCTGCAGTGGCGGCGCATTGTCGAGTGGCTGCGCGCCGATGGCGTGATCAGCGAAGAGGAGGCCGCGCGCACCATTGCGCGGTGTTCGCAGGCCGAGAGCAGCCAGCACCCGCTGGTGCGCCTCGACAGCGTGGCCATGTCGCGTGCCAGCGACGGCAAGCCGCTCGATATCGAAATGCTCACGCAGTACCTGGCCCAGCGCGTGGGGCTCGACTACCTGCGCATTGATCCGCTCAAGGTGGACGTGGGCAAGGTGGCCGACACCATGAGCGCCAGCTACGCCGAGCGGCACAAGGTGCTGCCGGTGCAGGTGACCCTCAAGGAAGTGGTCGTGGCCACGGCCGAACCCTTCATTACCGACTGGGTGGGCGAAGTCGAGCGCCAGGCGCGCCGCCCGGTGCGCCGCGTGCTGACCAATCCGCTGGATATCCAGCGCTATACGGTCGAGTTTTTTGCCCTGGCCAAGTCGGTGCGCGCAGCGCAAAAGTCGGGCGGACAGTCTGCCACCAGCAACTTCGAGCAACTGGTCGAACTGGGCAAAAGCAACAAGCAACTCGACGCCAACGACCAGGGCGTGGTCAAGGTGGTCGACTGGCTCTGGCAGTACGCCTTTGACCAGCGCGCCAGCGACATCCACCTCGAACCCCGGCGCGAGCAGGGCGTGATCCGCTTTCGTATCGACGGCGTGCTGCACCCGGTCTACCAGATGCCGCTGGGGGTCATGAGCGCCATGGTCGCACGCGTCAAGCTGCTCGGGCGCATGGACGTGGTGGAAAAGCGCCGCCCGCAGGATGGCCGCATCAAGACGCGCAACCAGCGCGGCGACGAAGTCGAAATGCGCCTGGCGACGCTGCCCACTGCCTTTGGCGAGAAGATGGTGATGCGCATCTTCGACCCCGATACGGCGGTGAAAGACCTCGACGCCCTGGGCTTTACCCCCCACGACGCCAAACGCTGGGAAGAGCTCATCAAACGCCCGCACGGTGTGATTCTGGTGACGGGGCCCACGGGTTCGGGCAAGACGACCACGCTGTATTCCACGCTCAAGCGCGTGGCCACGGAGGCGGTCAACGTCAGCACGGTGGAAGACCCGATCGAAATGATCGAACCCAGCTTCAACCAGACACAGGTGCAGCCACAGCTCGATTTCAGTTTCTCGGAAGGTGTGCGCGCCCTGATGCGCCAGGACCCGGACATCATCATGGTGGGTGAAATCCGCGACCTGCCCACGGCCGACATGGCGGTGCAGGCGGCGCTCACCGGGCATTTGGTGTTCTCCACCCTGCACACCAACGATGCGCCCAGCGCCATCACGCGCTTGATGGAGTTGGGTGTCCCCAGCTACCTGATCCATGCCACGCTGCTGGGTGTGCTGGCGCAGCGCCTGGTGCGCACGCTGTGCAAGCAGTGCAAGCAGCCCGACGAAGCCGCCTCGCAGGAGGCCCTGGCCGAAGCCGTCAAGCCCTGGAAGCTCTCGGGCGACTACCGGCCGTTCAAGCCGGTGGGCTGTGTGGATTGCCGCATGACGGGTTTCAGGGGGCGCATGGGCCTGTACGAACTGCTCAGCGTGACCGACAAGTTCAAGCACGAATTGAACAAGGAACCATCGATTTCCGCCCTGCGCCGCCAGGCCGTCAACGATGGCATGCGCCCGTTGCGCCTGGCCGGTGCGCTGCGCGTGGCCGAGGGCCTTACCACGCTGGAGGAAGTGCTCTCCGCCACCCCGCCGCTGGAGCTCAAATGATGCGGCTGCAGGGCAGGCCAGAGCGTGTCACCACCCTGCCATGAAGGCCAAGACCATCCACAAGGCGCCCTCGCGCAATCAGCGCCAACGCCAGGCAGCGAAGGCGCCGGCCCCTGACCGGCTCTCGCCCGCCGACCGCTACCAGGAGCTGTTTGTTGCCGTGCAAAGCGGCGGTGTGTTTGGCGACAGCAAAACCTTTGTCGATTGCGCGCCGCGCGCCGATCCGGCAGCCATCCTAGAGGCCTACCGCGCCCAGCACCGCAAGCCCGATTTCGACCTTGCCGCCTTCGTGCACCGGTATTTCAAAATCAGCAAGCTTGCCAAGTCCGAGTACGTATCGGTGCCGGGCCAAAGTCTGTGTGGGCATATCGACGCGCTGTGGAGCGTGCTCACCCGCCACCCACGCAAGCACGCCGCGCGGTCTTCGGCCTTGCAGTTGCCGCAGCCCTACGTTGTCCCAGGCGGGCGCTTTGGCGAGCTTTATTACTGGGATTCCTACTTCACCATGGTCGGCCTGGCCGCCAGCGGACGCAGCGACCTGCTGGGCGACATGGTGGCGAATTTTTCCTACCTGATCGACACCTATGGGTTTGTGCCCAACGGCACGCGCAGCTACTACCTGAGTCGCTCGCAGCCGCCGGTGTTTGCGCTGATGCTGGAGCTCGCCGGCCAGTACGGCGTGGCCAGCCCGGCGGACCATATTGGCCAGTTGCAGCAGGAGCACGCATACTGGATGGCCGGCGCGCACGAACTGGCCCATGGCCAGGCCGCGCGCCGCGTGGTGCGGCTGCCCGGCGGCGTGCTACTCAACCGCTATTGGGACGATCGCGATACGCCGCGCGAAGAGTCCTGGCTGGAAGACGTGGCCACTGCGCGCGCCTGTCAGCGCCAGCCGCAGGACGTTTACCGCAATTTGCGCGCCGCGGCCGAATCGGGCTGGGACTTCAGCAGCCGCTGGCTGACCGAAGAGGCTGCGCTCGGACCGCAGGACGATTCAAGCCTCCGCGCGCGCGCAGCTTCGGCCGCCACATTGGCGGCTATCTGCACCACCGATATCCTGCCGGTGGACCTCAATGCCTTCCTCTACAAACTGGAAACCACGCTGTCGGTGCTGTCCCATGGCGCCGGGGATGCGGCAGCGGGCGAGTCCTATGCCGCGCTTGCAAAGGCGCGGCGCGAAGCAGTGCTTTCGCTGTGCTGGGATGCCGGGCAGGGCGCTTTCTTCGACTACGACTGGCGCAAGGGCGAGCGCCGAAGCTGTCTCACCGCCGCCAGCCTGACGCCGCTGTTCGTCGGCCTGGCCGAGCAAGCACAGGCCGACGCCATGGCGAACACGGTGCACGCCCGCCTGCTGGCCCCAGGCGGGCTGGCGACCACGGAATGCGCCAGCGACCAGCAATGGGACCGCCCCAACGGCTGGGCGCCGCTGCAATGGATGGGCATACGCGGTTTGAGCGCGTACGGGCACGGCGTGCTGGCGCAGGACATCGCCCACCGCTGGCTCACCACCGTCGCCGAGGTTTACGAGGCCGAGGGCAAGCTGGTGGAAAAGTACGCCCTGCGCGAGCTGCCGTGCGGCGAGGCGCATGGTGGCGGCGGCGGAGAATACCCCTTGCAGGACGGCTTTGGCTGGACCAATGGCGTCACCCGCGCCTTGCTGGCCGAGCATCAGGAACATGCAGCGCACGGCGCGCGTGCCCATGCGCACGCCGCGGCATATGCAGGCAGCTCGAAAAATTGAACCCAACCACCCTGGCGACCTGAACGATGAATGCTTCCCTTCGCAAGCCCGAGGCCGCCGGCCCCGCGCAGCACCCGCTGCGCGCGCAGTTGCACAACGAAATCCATGCCCGCCCACCCGAGCCCATCACGGCACCGGTGGCCTGCCTGCACATCGTCATGCTGGCGGATGAAGCAGGCCGTGAAGCCAGCCGCGTGCACCTGGCCGCGCTCCTGCGCGACCACCACGCACCCCAGCCCGACGCGCACACCACCCACTTGCGGCTCGACCTGGGTGCGTTTCGGATCCGCTGGGAACTGCATACCGAGTTCGTCGCCTGGACCTTCACCGTGCCGCTGCAGACCCAGAGCTTTGGCGAGCGTGAGCCCCTGGGCGCCGGGGCCGCCGTGCCGCGCGATTGGCTTGCCGGTCTGCCCGGCCAGTGCCTGTGCAGCATGAACCTGTGGGCGCTGCAGACGCGCGAGTTCGCCAGCGACGCCAGCCTGGTCGGCCAGGTGCTGCACGAAGACACGCTGGTCGCCTCCACCGTGGCGGGTGGGCACGGCGAGGTGTATACCGACTTTGCCATCCACGCCGACGGCAGCTCGCGCATGGTGCTGCTGGTGGGCGGCATGACGCCGCGCCGCGTCGGCCGATTGGTGCAGCGCCTGCTGGAGATTGAAACCTACCGCATGGCCGCCCTGCTGGGCCTGCCGGCAGCGCGCGATGCCGCCCGCGAGCTGGCCAGCGCCGAGAGCGAACTGGCGGCGCTGGCCGACGCCATTCGCAGCGCCGACAGCAGCGCCGAGGCCGGCCTGCTCGACCGCCTCACCCGCCTGGCAGGCCAGGTCGAGAGCCAGTTTGCCGCCACGCATTCGCGCTTTTCTGCCAGCAGCGCGTATTTCGAGCTGGTGGACCGGCGCATTGCCGACATTGGGGAGTCGCGTCTGGCCGGCATGCAGACGATTGCCGAATTCATGGACCGGCGCCTTTCGCCCGCGCGCGCTACCTGCGATTGGGCCGCGCGCCGGCAGGAGGCACTCTCGCGCCGCGTCTCGCGCATCAGCAACCTGCTGCGCACGCGGGTGGAAATCGAGCAGCAGCAAAGCAGCCAGGCACTGCTCGCCAGCATGAACCAGCGCCAGGACCTGCAACTGCGCCTGCAGGCCACGGTGGAAGGCCTGTCGGTGGCGGCCATCACCTACTACATCGTCGGCTTGGTAAGTTACCTGGCCAAGGGCGGGGAAAAGATCGGCTGGCCGCTTTCGCCGGAAATCACGGCAGCACTGGCGATCCCTGTGGTCGCCCTCTCGGTCTGGTGGTCGCTGCGGCGCATGCACCAGCGCATGTTCCACGCCAACCACTGATTTCCTTTCCATGCCACGTATCGTTTTCGAGCTTCCCGCGCATTTCAGTTTCGAGACCGAGATGCAGATCTACATCAGCCACGTCAACCAGGGCGGCCACCTGGACAATGCGCAGCTGCTCACGCTGGTCTCCGAGGCGCGCGTGCGGTTTTTCCAGTCGCTCGGTTATCGGGAGGCCGGTGTGGAAGGCTTGTCCATCGTGGTCGGCGACATCGTCGCGCAGTACAAATCCGAGGGCTTTCACGGCGAGACGCTGCGCGTGCAAATGCTGCCGACCGACTTCAACAAGTACGGCTTCGACCTGGTGTTCTGCATGACCGAGCGCAGCAGCCAGCGCGAAGTGGCCCGCGGCAAGATTGGGGTGGTGTTTGTGGACAAGCAAAGCCGCCGCGTGGCGCGCGTTCCTGCCGCGTTTGTCGAACGCTTGAAAATTTAAGCAAAATATGCCCGCAGCGCTTATCCCATCTGCGCAAGCAGCTACCAAAGACAGAGCAATTGGGCTGACCCTTGCGCTGTTCGGTGCGGTTGCCTTTAGCGGCAAGGCCATCATCGTCAAGCTGGCCTACCGCTACGGCGTGGACGCGGTCACGCTCATCATGTACCGCATGCTGTTCGCGCTGCCGCTGTTTGCCGCCATGGCCTGGTGGGCGAGCCGCGGCAAGGCCGCGCTGACCCGCAGCGACTGGCTGGGCGTGCTGGGCCTGGGGTTCTCGGGCTACTACCTGGCGAGTTTTCTCGATTTCGCTGGCCTTGCGTACATCACCGCCAGTCTGGAGCGCTTGATTCTGTACCTCAACCCGACCGTGGTGCTGCTGATGGGGCGGGTGCTGTATGGGCGCGGTGTGCGCGCAGGCCAGTTGCTCGGCATGGCGGTGAGCTACAGCGGCGTGGTGCTGGTGTTTGGCCAGGAGGCGGTGCACCAGGGCACGGGAACGGCGTGGGGCGCGCTCCTGGTGCTGGGCAGCGCGGTCAGCTACGCGGTGTACCTGGTCTACAGCGGCGAGCTGGTCAAGCGCCTGGGGTCGCTGCGGCTGGTGGGCCTGGCGACGACGGTGGCCTGCTTGCTGTGCCTGCTGCAGTTCGTGGTGCTGCGCCCCTTGAGTGCAGCGCTGGTGGCGCCGCAGGTGGTGTGGCTCTCGGTGCTCAATGCCACGCTGTGCACGGCGGTGCCGGTGCTGATGGTGATGATGGCCATCGAGCGCATAGGCGCCAGTGCCGCCGCGCAGACCGGCATGGTGGGACCGATGGCGACCATCCTCATGGGCGTGTGGCTGCTGGGCGAGCCGTTCACCGCTGGCGTGGCGCTGGGGACGGCGCTGGTGATCTGCGGCATTTTCGTGTTCTCGCGTGCCTCGCGCGCGCCCGCAAGCTGAGCCGCTATTTCTTCTTGTGCCGTTTGGCCGGCTTGGCGTCGGTTGCCGGAGCCACGGCAGCGGCCACTGCCGGCGCGGCGCTGGCGCTCCCTTGCAGGCGCTGCGCAATCGTGACCGGCGCTGCGCCGCTCAGGCCATCGAGCCGGTTGCCCATGGCCTGCCGCAGTTGGTCCAGGCGCTGCTCGGCTGGCGGGTGTGTCGCCAGCGCCAACGTGAACTGGGGGTTGCCTGGCGCTGCGGCGCGCAGCACCTGCAGGGCAGCGGGAAGGCCGTAGGGGTCGAAACCGCTGCGCGCGGCCAGGGCCACGCCGCGGCGGTCGGCTTCGAACTCGTCGCTTTGGTCCAGGCCGCGCGCATACAGGTTGCGCCCGAGCGCCAGGATTTGCGACGCCACCAGATTGCCCACGCCATTGGTGTGAATCTGCGAGGCCACGAGTTGCGTCAGCATGCCCGATTGCGCTGTCTTGCGCATGGCCTGCAAATGGTGGCGTTGGGTGACGTGGGTGATTTCATGGGCCAGGATGCCGGCGAGCTCGGATTCGTCGGCGCAGCGGTCGATCAGCCCCTTGGTGACGAACACATAGCCGCCCGGCGCCGCAAAGGCGTTGTAGCCGGTGTCGTCCAGCACCACGAAGGTCCAGGGCAGGTTGGGGCGCTCGGACTGCAGGCTGATCCAGCGGCCCAGTCGGTTGACATAGCGCTGCAGCCGCTCATCGGGGTAGAGCGGCTTGCTGCCCAGCAGCACCGCGGCGAGCTGGCGGCCGATGTCGATTTCATGCGGCTCGTCGATGGTCTCCACCGAGCGGCTGAGCAGGCCCATCAGGTCGTCGCCCTGGCCAGCGGCTGGGGCGGAGTTGTTGCCCGTCAGCGTGCCTATCAGGCCACCGGGGGACGTGCCTCCCGCCCGGCTGCCCAGCGAGTTGAGCAGGTTCATCACATCCTGCGCCTGGACCAGGGCCGGCGCCAGCGCCAGGGCGGCGCAGGCGATCGCCGCCCGGATCATGGGCTGGAGCGCGGTACGTGGAATTGGAATCGTGTGCATGGCACCCCCTTCAGTTGGGACTGATGTTTTCGTTCATCGGGCTGATGCGGCCAGCAGGCGCCGATGTGGAGGCGGGAGGCGCGGGCTCAGGCAATGCTGCGACCTGGTGCGCCTGCAGTGAGGCGGCACCGGCGAAACGCCTGGCCTGTTCTGCATTCACGCGCTGCTGCTCTGCCTGAGTGACGGCGGCAGGATTGGGCTGCGCATTGGCAATGTCCTCGGCATCCAGCCCCCGGATGCCCGCGGTGGAGGTGGCCGTGGTCGTGCCCGTGTTGCCGCCAAACAGACTGCCCAGGCTGCGCAAGCCGCTGGTCGCGGCATTGCCGGCCGCTGGCGCAGCGCTGGCGCGCGTGCCCACGTCAAACATGGGCACCCAGCCGGCAGTGCCCTGCGGCGTGCGCACCTTGATCCATGAGCCCTTGCGTTCACCGGTGCGCTCCACCGGGCTGTCGGCCGCCAATGCGCCCAGGCTGGCGCCGGTGGTGCCGGGTGCGTCGCGCAACTCGGTGGCGCGCTGGATCACGGAGGCGTCCTGCTGGGCGTGGGCTGGCAAGGCCAGTGCAGCGCCCGCAATGGCTGCCGCCAGCAGGGCGCGCGAGATCGGTCCGGGTTTCATCAAACAGTCCCCTTATCATGCGTTGGCGCCACGGATGGCGGAGCGAGGGGATTGTTATGGATTTGGGTATTGCCGGCAAATGGGCCTTGGTGTGTGGCGCGAGCAAGGGCCTTGGCCTGGGCTGCGCGCGGGCACTGGCACGCGAAGGCGTCAACCTGGTGATCAATGCAAGGGGGGCGCCCGCCTTGCAACAGGTTGCTATTGAATTAAAAGCTGAATATCGAGACGGTATAAGCGGTGGAGGCCAAAAACCCTCGAATATTTCGGTGCTGACGGTGGCTGCGGACATCACCACCGAGGCAGGCCGCGAGGCTGCGCTCTCGGTCCCCGGCGGGCCGGGGAAGGATTTCGATATCGTCGTCACCAATGCGGGCGGCCCGCCGCCGGGTGATTTCCGCGATTGGGACCGGGACGCCTGGATCGCCGCCCTGGACGCGAACATGCTGGCCCCCATCGCGCTGATCCGCGCTGCCGTGGATGGCATGGCCGAGCGCGGCTTTGGCCGCATCGTCAACATCACGTCGAGCGCCGTGAAGGCGCCCATTGATATTCTGGGCCTGTCCAATGGCGCACGCAGCGGACTCACGGGCTTTGTGGCCGGTGTTGCGCGCAGCCCGCTGGCGGTGCATGGCGTCACCATCAACAATCTGCTGCCGGGCAAGTTCGACACCGACCGGCTGGCCGCCACCTTTGCCGGCGCCGCCGCGCGCAGCGGCAAAACAACAGAGGAGGTGCGCCAGGCACAGCGCGCCAGCATTCCCGCGGGGCGCTTTGGCCAGGCAGACGAGTTCGGCGCTATCTGTGCCTTCCTGTGCAGCGTGCATGCGGGCTATCTGACCGGACAAAACGTGCTGGTGGATGGGGGCGCGTACCCCGGGGCGTTCTGAAAAAAACCACGGTTCACCTGTCTGGACAGGAGCCGCCAGTGGTGCAGAATGCCCCGATGCTGGAGCCCAATGTGCACCTTCGATGTCTTTGAAATGCAAGTGGAGAGCCTCTTGTCCCATCCCATGCGCCCTCTGCGAATACTCTGCTTGCTGCTGGTGCTGTGCCAGGGCTTGCTGTGGGCGCGGGGGGCATCGGCACAGCAGGCCGCCACTGCCACCCGGCCTGTGATGACGCTGCGTGTGGTGGGCGGGTTGGCTGGCACCAGTCAGTACACCAAACTCGAAGAACCCTTCTGGTCGCGCGAGCTTGAGCGCTTGAGCGCGGGCAAGTACCGCGCCAACATCGTGCCGTTTGACCGCGCCGGCCTTCCGGGCGCCGACATGCTGCGGTTCTTGCAGCTGGGCGTGGTGCCGTTTGGCACCGTGCTCATGAGCTCTCTCGTTGGCACGTTTCCGCAGTACGCGGCCCCTGATCTGGTGGGTTTGAATTCGGACATGCCAACGCTGCGGACCCATCTTGCCGCGTTTCGGCCGTATCTGGAGCGCGCGCTGCGCGAAGAGCAGGGGATAGAAGCCCTTGCCATCTACGTCTATCCGGCGCAAATGCTGTTTTGCAAGAAACCGATTGCCAGTCTGAGCGACTTGAAAGGCTGGCGCGTGCGGGTATCGTCGGTAGGACAAGCCGATTTTGTCGAAGCCCTGGGGGCCGAGCCGGTGCACACGGCCTTTGCGCAGCTTGTGCCGCGTTTTGAAGCCGGGGCGCTCGATTGTGCGATCACCGGCACCCTGTCGGGCAATACCATCGGACTACCGGAATTGACAACCCATTTGTATGCCTTGCCGCTGAATTGGGGCATGGCTATTTTTGGCGCCAACCAGGCAGCCTGGCAGGCCTTGCCGATGGATTTGCAGGACTTGCTGCGCAGGGAATTGCCGAAACTTGAAGCGGCGGTCTGGGCCGAATCCGAGCGTGATACCGCCCAGGGGCTGGTCTGCAACAGTGGCAAACCCGGTTGTGTGGTCGGCCGGCCGGGCAAGATGCGCATCGTGCCCGCAAGCGCGGCCGATACCGTGCGCAGCCGGGAAATTTTCACCAGTACCGTGTTGCCCCGTTGGCTGCAACGCTGTGGCCCGCAGTGTGCGCAGGTCTGGTCCCAAACCATTGGTCGGGTATCCGGTCTGGCGGCGCACTCGCCATGAAGCCGGCGCTGCCCGCACGTGCGCAGTCGGCCGTCTGGGCGGTGGTGGTTTTTTTTGCCAGCGCGATCTTGTTGGTCGCGGCGGCGCAGATTCTCTCCACCCGCAACACGGCGCTTGAAGTAGCCGATCACGAGCTGGTCCGCTACGTCTCTGGTGCCCAGGCGGCACTCAATCGGGCATTTTTGGGCGTCGACATCTTGCTCGCCAGTGTGGGTGAGGTGCTTGGCTTGGACGACGCTGCCACCAATGGCGTGCCCCCCGAGGCCGCCAGCGCCATGCTGGCGCGCACCACGCGGCCCAATCTGAGCGTGCGGCTGTTGGCCGTGCTCGATGCCAAGGGGCAGGTGCTGGCCTCCTCCGATCCGCGTGGGGCAAGGGTGCAGCTGCAACTGCCCGAGGGTTTTGTGCAACAGGCGCTGGCGCCGGCCGTGGCTGTGGTGGTGCTCAGCGGCCCGGTCCGCAGTTTCGCCAGTTCGGAGGACGTCATATTCCTGGCACGCCATCTGCATACGCGCAGCGGCGAGCGGTTAGTGGCCGTCGCCGAAGTGCCCGTTGCCATGCTGGCCTCGGTGCTGGCGCAGGACGCGCAGATTCCGGGTCTGGAGGTCGTTCTTGAAATGGGAGACGGCAGGCGTATGTTCACCCTGCCCGCCAGCGGTGCTGCTGCGCCTGCGCTGGCGCCATTGCGGCAAGTGCCCGCCGCGCCGCCGACCTGGGACATGCCGACACGGCTGACCGGTGCCCCGGGCCGGGTGGTGGCGCGCTCGCTGATCTACGACGACCTGTGGATATCCGCCAGCCTGTCCGAGCGTGCTGCGTTGGAATCCTGGCGTGATGACGCCCAGGCCGTGGCGGTCGTCAGTGCCGTATTTGCGCTGATGTGCCTGGCTGCCGCCTATATGTTTACCGCGCACCTGCACCGCATTGGCCAGGCACGCCACGCGCTTGCAGAGTCGAAAGTGCAGCTCGACCAGGCACTCGAAGCCATGACCAGCGGCTTCGTGTTGCTCGACAGCGAGCACCGGGTGGTGCATTGGAATCAGCGCTTCGACGAAATATTTCCCTGGATTGCCGGTGTCATGGCGCCGCAACTGCCGTTCCGCAAGGTGCTTGAGGCGACCGTATCGCACCACCTGCCGCAGGCGAGCGAAGCCGAACGCAGCGCCTGGATAGACAAACGCCTGGCGGCACAAAAGAACTCGGTTGGGCCGCATGAGCAGGTCTTGCCCAATGGCCGGACGCTCCAAATCATGGAGCACCGCACGCCCGACGGCGGCATGGTGATCACCTACAGCGACGTGACCGACGTGCTGCGTGCGCAGGCCGAAATCGAGACGCTTGCGTTCTACGATCCACTGACCGGGCTTCCCAACCGCCGCCTGCTGCTGGACCGTTTGGGCCAGGCGACCGAGCGTGCGCAGCGCTCCAGTCAACTCGGTGCGCTGCTGTTTCTGGACCTGGACCAGTTCAAGACCATTAACGATACGCTGGGGCATGACATGGGCGATGCCTTGCTGCAGCAGGTGGCGCGTCGGCTGCGCGATGGCGTGCGGGGCGCAGATACCGTCGCGCGGCTGGGCGGAGACGAATTCGTGATCATGCTCAATGACCTCTCCGGCACTGCGGTGGAGGCCGCCGCCCAGGCCCAGCGCGTGTCTGAAAAGCTGCTGTGCAGTCTTGAGCAGCCTTATGCGTTGGGGGAGCATGCGCACCAGATCACTGCCAGCCTGGGCGCCACGCTGTTTGGTCAGGTGCCCCAGGCGGCAGCCGAACTTCTGCGCCAGGCGGATATCGCGATGTACCAGGTCAAGGCACGCCATGGCAATGGGCTGTGCTTTTTCGACCCGCAAATGCAAACGGCGATCAGCAACCGGGCGCAATTGGAAACCGACCTGAAATCGGCACTGCGCAACGACGAGTTCCTGCTCTATTACCAGCCTCAGTTTGCGTACGATGGCACCATGGTGGGCGCCGAGGCACTGCTGCGCTGGCGACACCCAGAGCGTGGACTGGTACCGCCCGTTGCCTTCATAGCGGCTGCCGAAGAAAGCGATCTCATCGTGTTGATCGGCAACTGGGTGCTGCGCACGGCCTGTGCGCAGTTGGCCCGGTGGCAGCAAGACCCACGCTGCGAAAAACTGCAACTGTCGGTCAATGTGAGCGCCCGCCAGTTCCGCCATGCAGGGTTTGTCGAGCAGGTGCTCGGCGAGGTGGCTTCCCTGGGCGCCCGCGCCCATCTGCTGACCCTGGAACTCACGGAATCGCTGGTGCTGGACAACGTGGAGGAAACCGTTGCCCGCATGCTCCAGCTGCGTACCCGTGGCATCCGGTTCTCGGTGGATGACTTTGGCACGGGCTATTCATCGCTCGCCTACCTCACGCGTTTGCCGCTGCACCAGCTCAAAATCGACCAGTCGTTTGTACGCAACCTGGGAACGCGCCCGACCGACGAAGTGATCGTGCAAACCATCATCGGCATGGCCCACAACCTGGAACTCGAGGTGATTGCGGAGGGGGTCGAAACCGAAGAGCAACGTGCCTTGCTGCGCAATTATGGCTGCAGCTTTTACCAGGGCTATCTGTTGGGCCAGCCCATGCCGATCACTGATTTGCTGGCCTTGCTGCCGCCGCCTTAAGCAAAATTCAGCGGCGCGAAGACACCAGGATGCCGCCCACAATCAGCGCAAAGGCTACGGCGTGGTAGGCATGGGGCGCCTGGCCGAGAAATGCCGCCGAGAGCAGTGCGGCAAACAGTGGGGTAAGGTTGGAGAAAAAACCCGCTACGGCCGGCCCGGCGCGTTGCACCCCGATGCCCCAGCAGCGGTAGGCCACCACGGCTGGGCCCACCGCAATAAAGACCAGCGCCGCCACCAGCGGCCAGCCCCAATCGATGGCGGTGCGGCCGCTGGCCCACTCGCTGCCGGCCAGCAGGCCCGACCAGACCAGCCCGAAGACCAGTTGCGCCATCAGGAACGCCGCCCAGTCGCCACGCAATTGGGTGGGTTCGCTGGTTTTTACCAGCAGCCAGCTGTAGAACGCCCAGGCAATGGTTGCCAGCAGCATGTACAAGTCGCCTGGCACCAGCCGCAGCGCGAGCAACGCACTCCACTGCCCCCGGCTGAGCACCGTGAGGACGCCCGCCATCGAGAACGCTGCGCCCAGCAACTGTTGTGAGGTGATGCGCGCACCAAAGAACAGCGCCCCTACGGCGAGCATCCACACCGGCATGCTGGAGCCCACCAAGGTCACGTTGATCGGCATGGAGGTCTGCAGCGCCTGGTATTGCAACGCGTTGTAGAGCCCGATGCCCAGCAGGCCCAGCAGGGCGTAGCGCCGCCAGTGCGGCCACAAGCCGCTGCCACGCCGCAGCACGCCGTGTGCCAGCGGCAGCAGAATGAGGAAGGCCAGCAGCCAGCGCAGAAAGTTGAGGGTCAGCGGCGGCACCATGTCGTGCACCACCCGGCCCACCACGGCATTGCCCGCCCACAGCAGTGGCGGAATGCCCAAAAGCACGGCCGTGCGGGCACTGAGTTTTTCTTGCATGCCGCCACTGTAGCGGCGCCCAGCAGAGCGCGTGCAAACATGGCACGATTCAAGGTTTTGAGCGACCTTCAGGAGACACCATGAGCCTTGCCATACAGATTCGCCAGAACGGCGGCCCGGAAGAAATGCAGTTGGTCGACATCCAGGTGGGCGACCCTGGGCCGGGCGAAGTGCGCATCAGCCACCGCGCCATTGGCCTGAACTTCATCGACGTCTACCAGCGCACCGGCCTGTACCCCAACGCCATGCCGCTCACGCTGGGTATGGAAGCCTCAGGCGTCATTGAGGCGGTGGGCGAGGGCGTGGCGCACCTGCGTGTGGGCGACCGCGCTGCCTATGCCAGCAACCCGCCCGGCAGCTACAGCACCGAGCGCGTGATGCCGGCGCGCTGCGTCTGCCGCCTGCCCGACGCGATCAGTTTCGAGACCGGTGCCGCGATGATGCTCAAGGGCATGACGGCGCAGTACCTGCTCAAGAAGACGTTGCCGGTAGAAGGCCTGCACCGTGGAGACGCCGTGCTGTTCCATGCCGCTGCGGGGGGGGTTGGCCTGATTGCCTGCCAGTGGGCCCGTGCGCTCGGTCTGGAGCTGATTGCCACCGCCGGGTCCGACGCCAAGTGCCAGCTGGCGCTTGCCAATGGCGCGGCGCACGCCATCAACTACCGCACCGAGGACTTTGCCGCACGCGTGAAAGAGATCACCGGCGGCAAGGGCGTGAAGGTGGTGTACGACTCGGTGGGCAAGGACACCTGGGACAAGTCGCTCGACTGCCTGCGCCCCTTTGGCCTGATGGCAAGCTTTGGCAATGCCTCCGGCCCGGTGCCGCCGTTCGCGCCCGCGTCGCTGGGCGCGCGTGGCGGTCTTTATGTCACGCGCCAGACCCTGTTTGTGCATATGGCCACGCGCGAAGCCACGCAGGCCATGGCGGACGATCTGTTTGCCGTGGTGGAAAGTGGCCAGGTCAAGATCCACATCGACCAGCGCTACCCGCTGCGTGAAGTACAGCAGGCGCACCGCGACCTGGAAGCGCGCAAGACCACAGGTTGCACCATTCTGACGCTCGACTGAGCTGGCGCGGGCACAGGCGCCCGTATGGGTCACCAGGGATAGGGCGCCAGGCCGCGCCGCAGCCGCGCGCGCTCGCAGGCCTCGGAGCCGGCGGCAAATTCCCGGCAGGGCGACGGCCGCCATTCGTAAATGCCGCAGGCTACCTGCTTTCCCACCACGCCTGTCAGCGCGGCACAGCGGGGCAGCGCGTGGTCGGTGCCACGCATGCGGCTGATGGTGCTGGTGACCTCCACTGTCAGCCCTTCGGGCACGCACCCGCCCTGGTCGCTGCGCTCCTGCACGGCGAAGTCCACCCGAAAGCCAGCGCAGCAGGCACCGCAGCTCAGGCAAGGGTGCAAGGAATTGGGGTCAGATTCCAATTAATTTCCAGACGGGGCGATGTGGGCTTCGGCGCGCAGCCTGCGGCTGCTTCACATCCGCTGCGCGGATAGGAGCCTGTGCCGAAACAGGCTGCTGGCGCTGGCGCGCCATCGGCTTGCATTTCACGCAACCCGCCCGAGCAGAAGGTACTCCATGAGTGCCTTCTGCTCGTGCATTCGATTTGGGCTTCGGCGCGCAGCCTGCGGCTGCTTCACATCCGCTGCGCGGATAGGAGCCTGTGCCGAAGCAGGCTGCTGGCGCTGGCGCGCCATCGGCTTGCATTTCATGCAATCCGACCGAGCAGAAGGTACTCCATGAGTGCCTTCTGCACGTGCATCCTGTTTTCTGCCTCGTCCCAGACGACGGATTGGGGGCCGTCTATGACTTCGGCGGTGACTTCCTCGCCGCGGTGGGCGGGCAGGCAGTGCATGAACAGGGCGTCGGGGCGGGCGGCGGCCATCATGTCTTCGTCCACGCACCAGTCGGCAAAGGCTTTTCTGCGGGTTTCGTTCTCGGCCTCGTAGCCCATGCTGGTCCAGACATCGGTGGTGACCAAGTCGACGCCCCGGCAAGCATCCAATGGGTTGCTAAAAAATTGATAGCTGTCAGCGCTTGCTCCACCTGCGCCAACGGCCAATTTCTCATCGACTTCATAGCCACGAGGAGTGCTGACATGGACCTTGAAGTTCAGCAGCTCGGCGGCCTGCAGCCAGGTGTTGGCCATGTTGTTGCCGTCGCCTACCCAGGCCACCGTCTTGCCGGCCAGGCAAGCCAGGTCGGGCTTGCCTTCCGAATTCGTGCCGCGGTGCTCAAGAAAGGTGAAGATGTCGGCCAGGATCTGGCAGGGGTGAAACTCGTTGGTCAGGCCGTTGATGACGGGCACACGCGAATGTTCGGCAAAGCGCTCGATCTTGGTCTGCTCAAAGGTGCGGATCATCACCAGGTCGACCATGCGGCTGATGACCTTGGCACTGTCTTCAATGGGCTCGGCGCGGCCGAGCTGGCTGTCGCCGGTGGTCAGGTGCACGACGCTTCCACCCATCTGGTACATGCCGGCTTCGAAGCTCACACGGGTGCGCGTGCTGGCCTTTTCGAAAATCATGGCCAGCGTGCGGTCCACCAGCGGGTGGTGTTTTTCGTAGGACTTGAATTTCTTTTTGATCAGCGCGGCGCGCTCGAAGAGGTACGCGTACTCGTTGGCGTCCAGGTCGTTGAATTGGAGATAGTGTTTCATGGCATCAGGCGCAGTGCGCTTCATTCGGCCAGCAGGGCTTGCACCAGCGGGGCAAGCCGGGTGGCGATTTCGTCGGCTTCGTCGGGGGTGAGGATAAGCGCTGGCACGATGCGGATCACCTTCTCCGCCGTCACGCTGATCAGCAGCCCGGCCTCGGCGGCACGCGCTACCAATGCGCCACAGGGCTTGGCCAGCTCGACGCCGATCATCAGGCCCTGGCCGCGAATCTCCTTCACACCCGGCAAGCTCCCCAGCTCGCGCTGCAGCGCAGCCATCAGGTGGGCACCCACACCGGCTGCGTTGGCCAACAGGCCGTCTTCTTCCATGATGCGAATGGTCTCATTGCCCGCGCGCATGGCCAGCGGGTTGCCGCCAAAGGTGGTGCCATGGTTGCCCGGTTGCAGCACGTCGGCCGCCTTCGGGCCGGCGACCACGGCGCCGATGGGCACGCCCGAGCCCAGGCCTTTGGCCAGCGGCATCACGTCGGGCACGATACCGGCCCATTGGTGGGCAAACCACTTGCCGGTGCGGCCCATGCCGCACTGCACTTCGTCGATCATCATGAGCCACTCGCGCTCATCGCACAGCTGGCGCAACTGCTGCAGATATTCCACGCGCATGGGGTGTACGCCGCCTTCGCCCTGAATCGTCTCGAAGAACACGGCGACGACATTCGGGTTGCCTTCGGTCGCTGCCTTGATGGCGGCGATATCGTTGATCGGCACGCGGATGAAGCCCTCGACCAGTGGGCCGAAGCCGCTGTGGATCTTCGGGTTGCCGGTGGCCGACATGGTGGCAATCGAGCGGCCATGAAAGGCCTTTTCGTACACGACGATCTGCGGCTTGGCGATGCCTCGGTCTACCCCGTACTTGCGGGCAATCTTGAGCGCGGCCTCGTTGGCCTCCAGCCCTGAATTGCAGAAAAACACCTTGCTCATGCCCGAGAGCTGCACCAGCTTGGCGGCCAGCTGCTCCTGGCCAGGGATGTGGTAATAGTTGGAGGTGTGGATCAGCTTGCCGATCTGGTCGCACAGCGCCGGCACGAGTTGCGGATGGTTGTGGCCCAGCGTGTTGACGGCAATGCCGGCCAAGGCGTCGAGGTATTCCTTACCGTTCACGTCCCACACGCGGCAACCCTGGCCGCGCTCCAGCGCGATCGGCACGCGGCCATAGGTGTTCATCACGTGGGGCGAGGCAGCCTCAATCAATGCAGTCATGCGGGGTTCTCCAGGGCAGGCATGGCGCCAGGGTGGCGCGCAAAATCGAGAGGCGATTCTAGGGCGGATGCGGCGCTGACCTGTTGACGATTGCGCATCACAGTAATGCCATGTTTTGGGCTGATGGCCAGCGCGTGCCTGAAAAAGGTAGGCCAGCTCTTATATAAGAGTTAGAATTCCTGCTGCGGCGCAGCAAGTATTTTGCTGCCGATTGAACCACTCTCCTGCCGATGGCTATACCGTCCTCCAAAGAAGTTTTCATCCAGGGCATCACGTCCGCTGGCAAGACTTTCCGTCCGAGCGATTGGGCCGAGCGCCTGGCTGGCGTGATGAGCAGTTTTCGGCCAGGTGGCGTACAGCCTGGAAGCCACTTGAGCTATTCACCCTGGTGTATTCCCAAGGTCATCAATGGCATCAAATGCGTGGTGGTGAACGAGAAGCTGCGCGATTACGAGCCCATGGCCTGGGATTTCGTCATGCACTTCGCGCGCGACAACGAGTTACAGGTGGCAGAGGCGTGTTTGCTGCCGGATATGCCGGTGGAGAAGAAGCGCTGAGCATCCCTTGAGAGGCAGAGGGCAGTGCTGCCACGGCTCTCGCCGCGTCAGGTCTGTCCCCGAAGCAGCAGGGTGCCAGCAAAGGCGCGCTGCGCGCAAACATCCATTGAAGTGTCGAGGACAGAGCTGCCACGGCTCTCGCCGCGTCAGGTCTGTCCCCAAAACAGCAGGGTGCCAGCAAAGGCGCGCGTCGCGCGCTTGGGTTTCACCCAACAAAAAAGCCGTCTTGCGACGGCTTTTTTGCTTTGCTGGCAGCGCACCCGTGTCAAACGGCGGGCGGCTGGGCCACCCGGGCTGTTTGCCTGAAGAGGGTCAGGCGGCCAGTGCCAAGGCTTTCACCTTGGTGGACAGGCGGCTCTTGTCGCGAGCGGCCTTGTTCTTGTGGAAGATGCCCTTGTCGGCAATGGTGTCGACCACAGCCTGCATCTTGCCAAAGAGTTCGGTGGCCTTGACCTTGTCGCCGGCGAGAACGGCTTTTTCAACGTTCTTGACCGCCGTGCGGTATTTGGAGCGCAGCGAGGTGTTGGCTGCGTTGAGTTTGGTGCCTTGACGGACGCGTTTGCGGCCCGACGCGAGGCGTGGGTTCTTTTTCTTGGGCTTGGTGGATGCCATGGTAAATATTCCTAGGGTCTGAGGATGTTGCCAGCGAAGCCCGCCATTATAGCCTGCGGGCGTTTTACCAGCTGTTTCCACGCTCCAGCCAGAGCCAGCGCATACACTTCGCAGCCTGTGTCTCTGCTCAAATCCGCCTCCACCGTTTCGTTGCTCACCCTGGCGTCCCGCGTCACGGGCTTGGTGCGTGACCTGCTCATGGCGTCCATTTTCGGCGCCAATGCGCTGACCGACGCCTTCAACGTCGCCTTTCGTATCCCCAACCTGTTCCGGCGATTGTTTGCCGAAGGCGCTTTCAGCCAGGCGTTTGTGCCGGTGCTGGCGACAACGCGCGCGCAGCAGGGCGATGCGACCACCCGTGTGCTGATTGCCAGCGTCGCCACGGTGCTGTTCTGGGCGCTGTTGGTCACCTGCATGCTCGGTGTGTTCGGGGCGCCGCTGCTGGTGTGGGCGCTGGCCAGCGGCCTGCGCCAGAGCCCCGAGGGGTACGCCGCCGCGGTGGTCATGACGCGCTGGATGTTTCCCTACATCGGCTTCATGTCGCTGGTGGCGCTGTCGGCCGGCATTCTGAACACCTGGAAGCACTTTGCCGTGCCAGCCGTCTCGCCGGTGCTGCTCAATATCGCCATGATCGGCGCCGCCTGGTTCGGCGCACCATTGTTTCGCCGCTGGGGCATTGAGCCCATCTATGCGATGGCCGGTGGTGTGGTACTGGGCGGGGTGCTGCAGTTGGGCGTGCAAATACCGGCGTTGCTGCGGCTCGATCTGCTGCCGCGCATTGGCATGCACTGGGCGCAGCTGCGCGACGCGGCGCGCGACCCCGGCGTGCGCCGGGTGCTGCAATTGATGGCCCCCATTCTCCTGGGTGTCGGCGTGGCACAGCTTTCGCTGCTCATCAATACGCAGATTGCCTCGTACCTGGCACCGGGCAGTGTCACCTGGCTGTTCTATGCCGACCGCTTGATGGAGTTTCCCACCGCGCTGCTGGGCGTGGCGCTGGGTGTGGTGCTGACGCCGCAGTTGACCGCCGCGCGCGCTGCGGGCGATGCGGCGCGCTATTCGTCCATGCTCGACTGGGGCCTGCGCATCGTCGTGCTGCTGGCCGTGCCCAGCGCCGTGGCACTGCTCACCTTTGCCACCCCGCTGGTCGCCACCTTGTTCCACCACGGCGCACTGAAAGCTGACGACGTGGTGCAGATTGCCGTGGCGCTCTCAGGCTACGGCGCCGGCCTGCTGGGGCTGGTGGCGATCAAGGTGCTGGCGCCCGGCTACTACGCCAGCCAGGACGTGCGCACACCGGTGAAGATTGGCATTGCCGTGCTGGTCATTACCCAGTTGCTCAATGTGGTGCTGGTGCCGCGCATGGCGCACGCGGGCCTGGCGCTGTCGATTGGTCTGGGTGCACTGGTCAATGCGGGGTGGCTGCTGCTGGGTCTGCTGCGGCGCGGCAGCTTTCGGCCGGAACCTGGCTGGCGGCTTCTGGGTGCGCAGGTGCTTGCGGCCAGCCTGCTGCTTGGGGCGCTGCTGTCGTGGTTCAGCACGCACTTTTCCTGGATTGCCATGGGCGATGCGCACGGCGTACGCGCGGCGCTGCTCGCTGCCTGTATGGCGGCGGCAGCGCTGCTGTACTTCGGCGTGCTGTGGCTCGCCGGGCTGCGGGTGGGCGCGCTTGTGCGGCACTGACCTGCGTGCAGCGTTGGCGGCCAACCGCTAGGATGTCGGCATGCCCCTGAGCCTTGAACTTCCCACCCCGTTGGAATACTTCGCCTCGCTGGTGCAAAGCGATGCGCAGTTTCCCCTGTTGGAGACAGCCGCCAGCCTTGCCATGGACGCGTACCCCGGGCTGGATGTCCAGGCCCTGCTGGACGAAGTCGATCAACTGGCGGCGCGGCTGGCGCGCACCGTGGCGCGCGATGCACCGGCCCTGGAGCGCCTGCGTGCGCTGAACCAGTTGTTCTTTGTCGACCTGCGCTTTGCTGGCAACGTCAACGACTACTACGACGCCGAGAACAGCTACCTCAACAGCGTGCTGCGTACGCGCCGGGGCATTCCCATCAGCCTGGCCGTGCTCTGGCTGGAGTTGGCGCAGAGCCTGGGCCTGCACGTGCGCGGCGTGGCCTTTCCCGGCCACTTCATGGTCAAGGCGCTGCTGCCGCGCGGGCAGGTGCTGATCGACCCGTTCACCGGCGAATCGCTCTCGCGCGAGGAGCTGCTGGAGCGCCTGGCGCCGTTTCAGCCCGGCGGCCTGCCGGACGGCGCCGAACCCCCCCTGGGCTTGTACCTGCAGGCAGCGCAGCCGCGCGAGATCATCGCGCGCATGCTGCGCAACCTGAAGGAAGTGCACCGCGCGAGCAGCGACTGGCAGCGCCTGCTGGCGGTGCAGGAGCGGCTGGTGCTGCTGCTGCCCGCCGCCTGGGACGAGGTGCGCGACCGGGGCCTGGCGCATGCTGAGTGCGGCCATGCAGCCTTGGCGGTGGCAGACCTGGAAACCTATCTGCACCATGTGCGCGGCGACGACAACACTGAAATTCTGGCCGACCGGCTGCAGACGCTGCGCCGCGCCATACGGTAGCCCCATTCGCCACCTGCTCGCGCCGAGATGGCCGGCTGACCCCGTCCACCCACCCACCGCCACCATGGCTTTGTCTGGAGATTGATGGCCCGTCGCCCCAAGATGCCCTTGCTGGGAGCGTTCACGCGCGCCTATCAGCGCAACCTGCGCGCGATGGCGCGCGCCCTGCAAACGCTGCCTGCGGCAAAAACCAAGCGTCGCCCCAAGCGCGTGTCGGCGCCTGCCGGGCCGCTGGCGCTTCGAGCGCGCCAGCCAGCGCGCAAAACCGTCCGCGCGATCAGCACAAAACCAGCGCTGGGCCAGTGGCTGGCCGGCATCGCGCCCGGCCCGGCGGGCGCGCGGCGCTACCAGCTTTACGTGCCGCCGGGTGTCAGCCGTACCAGCTGCACGCGCCTTCCGCTGCTGGTGATGCTGCACGGCTGCGGGCAAACGGCCCACGGCTTTGCCGCCAGCACGCGCATGAACCAGCGCGCGGCGCGCGAGCGCTTTCTGGTGCTCTACCCCGAGCAGGAGCGGATGGCGAACGTCCAGGGCTGCTGGAACTGGTTCGCACGCCGCAATGGCCGGGCGGACGCCGAGGCGGCGACGCTGCTTGCCGCTATCGACCAGGTGGCGCAGCGCTACCCGGTGCATCCGGCGCGCATTGGCGTCGCCGGGCTCTCGGCGGGCGCCAGCATGGCGGGGCAGATGGCACTGCTGGCGCCGCAGCGCTTTTGTGCGGTGGCGATGCATTCCGGTGCGCCGCCGGGCAGCGCAGAGTCCACCGCCACGGCGTTGGCGGCGATGCGGGGTGAGCGCGAGCCGCAGGGGTTGGCCGCTGCCGACGCCGGATCTGCCGCCATCGCGCCGCCGCCGCTGCTGCTTTTGCACGGTGATGCCGACGGCGTGGTGGCGCTGCAGAGCGCGCGCCGCACCGCCGCCTGGTGGGCACACGCACTGGGCGCGCAGCCAGGTCCCGTGCGCGTGCAGCAGCGCGGTGCCCGGCGCGCCATGCGCGTGACCGAGTGGCGTGCACGCGGCAAAGTGCAAGTGGTGCTGCGCGAGATCGAGGGCCTCGGCCATGCCTGGAGCGGCGGCACCGCGAGCGCCGCCTACAGCGACCCCAGCGGGCCGGATGCCACGGCGCTGATCTGGGCCTTCATGGCGCGCCAGTTCGTTGACAAATAGCAGATAAATTGGCCTTTGCCGCAATGCCCGTAAGCCTATCTAGCTATCAAAATTATAGAAATCTCTGGATCATGCGGCCGAGCTGGCCGGCGGGTGTGCCGGCGACCCCGGTCGGCCGAACTGGCGCCAGGCGCGGCGCAATTGGGTGTCTGACGCAAACCCGGCGCCTTCGGCGGCTTGCGTGACGTTCTGGCCGGCGTGCAAAAGCGCCTCCGCCCGTGCCAGCCGGATGCGGCGCAGCCAGGCCAGCGGGGCAATCTCGGCGTGTTCAAGGAACAGGCGCGTCAGGTGGCGCGGCGAGGTGTGGGCGACGTCCGCCATCGCCGGCACGCTCCAGCTGGCCTGCGGCGCTGCGCACACCGCGTCCTGCACCCGGTGCACGCCGGCGTGCAAATGGTTGCGGTTGGCCATGAAGGGTGAAATCTGCGGGTCGTCCGGCCCGCGCCGCAGTGCCAGTACCAGCGTTTGCGCCACCTGCGCCGCGACGGCCGGGCCGCAGATCTGGGCGATGCGGTGCAGCACCAGGTCCATGCCCGTACTGACGCCAGCGCTGCTGTAGAGCGCGCCATCGGCCACGAACACCCGGTTGGCGACCACGTCGCAGCGCGGTTCGGTTCGGGCGAGTTCCTCCAGGTGCTGGTGGTGCGTGGTGGCGCGGCGCCCGGCGAGCAGCCCGGCGTGCGCCGCCAGCACGGCGCCGGCGCAGACGGTCAGCAGTTCGAGCTGGCCCTGGCGCAAGCGCAGGCCGCGCAGCCAGTGCAGCAACTGCTGCGCGTCGTCGCCAGAGACATCGATGTCGCCACCCGCCATCCCGACGACGATGACCCACGAGGGCGCCGGCAGTTCGCCCGGCAAGGGCGCAAGCCCGGCGAGCTGCACACCGACCGAACTGGCCACCACTGGCGAGGGGGCGGCAAAGTGCAGCACGAAGCGCTCGGCTTGGCCGGCGGCCACCAATTGCGCATTGGCCGAGCGCAGGGCCTCGGCCGGCCCGGCCCAGTCCAGCGCCAGGCTGCCGGGCAGCAGGGCAAACCAGACGTGAACAGGCGCCGGGGCCGGGGGCTTCATGGCAGGGCGTGCGTACGGGCGTGGGAGAGGGCTTCGTCCACCGTGCAGATGCGTGCAAAGCGCCCGGTGAGCACGGTCGCCGTGCGCGCCTTGATGTCGCGGGCCGTGAGCGGCTGGCCATCGGGCTGGACCATGTCCCAGGTGAGCGTGGCGTCGGGCACGAAATCGACCTGCCAGCCCAGATCGCTGGCGTGGCGCGTGGTGGTCTCGCAGCACTGCTCGGTGCGAATGCCGCTGACGATCAGGCGGCCGATGCCGTTTTGCGTCAGCCACACGTCCAGGCCCGTGCCCACCAGCGCGCTGTGGCGCGACTTGGTGAAGCTGGCGGCGGCGGTGAAGTCGGCCAGCCCATCGAGCGGGCGCACCAGGCCGGAGGCTTGCGCGAACGGGTTGTCGGCGCTCGGCGGGCCGTCGCTGTGCAGCACGCGCACGATGGGCAGGCCCAGCGCGCCAGCGCCCGCAATCAGTGCGTTCTGTGCCTGCAGGTAGGCCGGCATGTCGGCGTCCGTGAAATAGGGGCGGTGGCGAAACGACTCTTGTGCGTCGATCACAATAAGACAGGTTTTCATGACAATGTCCTTGGGCTGGTGAAGATTGCAGCGCTTATGGTGCCTGCGCTAGCCCCTGGGCGCTATTGTCTACCCGGACATTTTCCGATCAATTTCAGACTATTTTCTACGCAGTCCGAAGGGGCGGCTACACCAGAGCCGCCGCCGCCAGCTCTTTCTTCAGGTAGGCATAGAACAGCGGCGCCGCCACCAGACCTGCCGGGCCGAAGACGGCTTCGGCAACGAACATCACCGTGAGCAGCTCCCAGACGCCGATTTGCGTGCGTTGGCCGACCACACGGGCGTTGATCACATATTCGGCCTTGTGGATCAGCACCAGAAACGCCAGGCAGGCGGCGGCAGCCTGGGGCGAGACGGAGAGGGCCACGATGGTGATGACGCTGTTGCACAGCAGGTTGCCGACGATGGGCACCAGCCCGGCCACGAAGGTCAGGGTGATCAGTGCCGGCGTGTAGGGCAGGCGCTCGCCCCACAGCGGCATCAGGAACAGCAGAAAAATGGCGGTGAGCGTGGTGTTGAAGGCGGCAATCCAGATCTGTGCCGCGACGATCTGGCGGAACGCCTCGGCAAACACCCGCAGGCGCTTGGCCAGTGCCAGCGCCAGTGGGCCGCTTCTGGGGGCGACGGTGCGCACGGCGGCAAGTGCGCCGATCAGCAGCCCCACGTAGGCATAGAGCAGGCCGCCCAGCCAGGCGCGCCCCGCCATGGCGAGCGCGCCGGCCTTGGCCGCCAGGTAGCTGGCAATGGTGCGCTGGATGGCGTCGGCGCCGTCGGGCAAATGGGCCGCCACGTCGGGCGGGAGCTTGACGCGCAGCTCCAGCACGGTGCGCGCCATGTAGTCGAGCAATTCGCGGTACTGCAGCGGCGCTTCGACCACGTAGCCGCGCGAATGCGTCACGGCAAACGCCAGCAGCCCCACAGGCAGCAGCACGACGAGCGTTGCCGCCACGATCTGGGCGCCGCGCGCCGGTGCTGGCGAGGCGGCAGCGCCGGGCCACAGCGGCACCAGCCAGCGCGTGAGCGCCCGCGTGGCAATGAACGCCAGGCACAGGCACAGCAGCCCTGGCAACAGCCCGTGCCGCATGACGAGCAGCAAGCCGCCAGCCACCAACAGGTAGCTGGCCAGCGCTACGCCGCGCGGCAGCGGCACCTGCCCAGGCACACGCAGCGGGTGGCGCAGCGGCGCCGGCGAAGCGGGCGGGGTCTTGCTCACGCCACGACGACAGCCGCGCCGTCGCCGCGCGGCGCAATCTGGCCCAGGCGGTGCACCACTTCACCGGCGCTGGTCAGCAAGCTGGTGACGGCCTGCGCGTCTTGCGGCGCGACGACCAGCACCATGCCGATGCCGTTGTTGAAGGTGCGGTTCATTTCCTCGTCGGAAATGGCCGCCGTGGCCTGCAGCCAGGCAAACAGCTCGGTTTGCGGCCAGCTGCCTGGCTTAAGGTGCGCGGCCAGGTCGTCCGGCAGCACGCGGGGAATGTTCTCCAGCAAGCCGCCGCCAGTGATGTGCGCCAGCGCCTTGATGCCGCGGCTGCCGCCGTCCGCCACCGGGTGCGCGGCGAGGGCCGCCAGCACGGATTTGACGTACAGGCGCGTGGGCTCCATCAGCGCGGCGCGAAACGGCTTGCCGTCGAGGGTAGCGGGCACTTTGCCCGTGCTTTCAGCGCGCGCAATGCACTTGCGCACCAGGCTGAAGCCGTTCGAATGCACGCCGCTGGATGCCAGACCCAGCACCACGTCGCCGGCCTGCACGCTGGCGCCGGTGAGGATTTTCGATTTTTCGACCGCGCCGACGGCAAAACCGGCCAGGTCGTACTCGCCGGCGGGGTACATGCCGGGCATTTCGGCGGTCTCGCCGCCAATCAGCGCGCAGCCCGAGAGTTCGCAGCCGCGGGCAATGCCGCCCACCACGGCGGCGGCGGTGTCCACATCCAACTTGCCGCAGGCGAAGTAGTCAAGGAAGAACAAGGGCTCGGCGCCTTGCACCAGCACGTCGTTGACGCTCATGGCCACCAGGTCGATGCCCACGGTGTCGTGCATGTTCCATTCAAAGGCCAGCTTGAGCTTGGTTCCCACGCCGTCGGTGCCCGAGACCAGCACCGGCTCCTGGTAGCGCTTGGGCACCTCGAACAGGGCGCCGAAGCCGCCGATACCGGCGAGCACGCCGTCCCGCATGGTTTTCTTGGCCAGCGGCTTGATGCGGTCCACCAGCGCGTCGCCGGCGACGATGTCCACCCCCGCGTCCTTGTAGGAAATGGGCGAGTTGGTGTTGGAAGGGGTGGAAGAACTCATGGGAAAGGGCTGGTGGCTGCAAAGAGGGGCGCGCGGGGCGCGCAATGGGGCGGATTTTAGGCGACGGGCAACTCCGGGGCTTAGGTGCGCGCCCGCCATCGGCCAGACTGCAGGCTTGCGCAGTGCGCGGGCACACTAAAATGCAGGTTTTTGCGGCATGCACGGTCACCTTGGGCCCTTGGCGCCGACGCAGGCAGGCGCGCAGATGCGCCGCCGCAAGACGCCGCAGCGAGCTTCAACCTCCTTTTTTGTGAAATTCAGCCTCTCTCGCTTCACTCCTTCTGTTCTCGCCTGGGCGCCGTCCCGGCGCGGTCAGCGGCGTGTCGTGTGCAGCGGCTGCTCTGCATGAAGCAGCTGGCGCTTGACATTGGTTTGGCGCCGCTGCCCACGCTGGGCAGCTTTTTTGGCGGGCCGAATGCCGCAGCCTTGCAGCATCTGCGCATGGCCGTCGAGGGCGGCAGTGCGCGCTCGCCCGTGCCCACCTACCTGTGGGGCGAGGCCGGCACCGGCAAGACCCATTTGCTGCGTGCGGTTCGCGAGGCGCTGCGCGAGCAGGGTGTGCTGTGCGGCTGGTGCGATGCCGCGACCGATCGCCCCCCCGCCTTTGACGAGCGCTGGCACGCCGTGCTGCTCGACGATGTGCAGCTCTACAGCACCGGCCAGCAGGCGGCCGCATTCAATTGGTTCGTCAACGCGCTGAGCCCCGCCACCGGCGCGCCGCGCTGGGTGCTGGCCGCAGGCAGCGTGCCGCCTGCCGACCTGCCGCTGCGCGACGACCTGCGCACGCGCCTGGCCTGGGGCCATGTGTTTCAGTTGCAACGGCTTGGCGAGACCGAGCGCCGCTCGGTGCTGCGCCAGCATGCCGATGCGCGCGGGCTGTTTCTGAGCGATGAGGTCATGGATTTCATGCTCAGCCGCTTTTCGCGCGACTTGGGCAGCCTGATGCAACTGCTCGACCGCCTTGACCGCCACGCCTTGCGCAAGCAGCGCGCCATCACGGTGCCGCTGCTCAAGGACATGCTGGATTCTGAATAAATGACTGCACCCGTGTCTGCCATTGCATCCGAGAAACCCCGGTTGGCCCTGTTCGACCTCGACCACACGCTGCTGCCCATCGACTCGGATTACGAGTGGGGCGAATTCACCCAGCGCATCGGCTGGACCGACCCGGCAGAGTTCGGCCGCCGCAACGCCGAGTTTTACGCCCACTACCAGGCCGGCACGCTCGACGTGCACGATTACGTACGCTTTGCCACCGAAGCGCTGCGCCTGCGCGGGGCCGAGGCGGCCGCCGAGGCGCATGCGCAGTTCCTGCGCGAAGTCGTGCAGCCGGCGATTCGCCCGGCAGCGCTCGACCTGATTCGTGCCCACCGGGACGCCGGCGACACGCCCATCATCATTACCGCGACCAATGAATTCGTCACCCGCCCGATTGCCCAGTTGCTCGGCGTGCCGCACCTGCTGGCCGTAGAGCTCGAACGCGATGCGGGTGGCTGGTTCACCGGCGAGATTCGCGGCGTTCCCTCGATGCGAGAGGGCAAGGTGCGGCGCATGGAACAATGGCTGGCGGCGCGGGACCTCTCGTGGGACGCGGTGCACAGCACCTTCTACAGCGATTCCACCAACGACCTGCCGCTGCTCGAGCGCGTGAACGTACCCATCGCCACCAACCCCGACGCGCGCCTGCGCGCCCTTGCGGCGCAGCGCGGCTGGCGCATCCTGGACCTGTTTCCCCAGGGCTGAAAAGTCCCCTAAAACCATGATCAAGAATTTCATCGACAAGCTGCTCTCCAAGGCCGGCTCCGGCGCGCGCAAGCGCCCGGCACACCCCTACGGCAAGCGCGTCGAGGTGCCCGCCTCGGTGCACGGCATCGACCCGGCGCGCGTGGACCGCCGCGCCATCGACGTGGTGCGCACGCTGCAGCAGGCCGGTTTCGAGGCCTACATCGTCGGCGGCGCGGTGCGCGATATGTTGTTGGGTCTCAAACCCAAGGATTTCGACGTCGCCACCAACGCCACGCCCGAACAGGTCAAAGGCCTGTTCCGCCGCGCCTTCATCATCGGACGTCGCTTTCGCATCGTGCATGTGGTGCACGGGCGCGGGCGCGAGAACGAGGTGATCGAGGTCTCCACCTTCCGCGCCTACCTCGACAACGCGGCGGCCGAGCAGGTCGCCGGCAATGAGAAAACCTCGCGCGCCGCCCTGGCAGGCATGCAGCACGCGGTGGATTCGACGGGCCGCGTGCTGCGCGACAACGTCTGGGGCCCGCAGGATGAAGATGCCACACGGCGCGACTTCACCCTGAACGCGATGTACTACGACCCCGAAAGCCAGATCGTGGTCGACTACCACCACGGCATCGAGGACGCCAAGAAGAAAACGCTGCGCATGATCGGCGACCCGGCCACGCGCTACCGCGAAGACCCGGTACGCATCATCCGTGCCGTGCGCTTTGTGGCCAAGCTGGCCGCCTTGGGCTTCACGCTCGAACCCAAGACCGCTGCGCCGTTGGTGCAATCGCAGCAACTGCTTGCCGACGTGCCGCAAAGCCGCATGTTCGATGAAATGCTCAAGCTCCTGCAGACGGGGCATGCCATCGCCACCATCGAGCAGCTCAAGAAGCTGGGCCTGGCCAAGGGCATCTACCCGCTGCTGGACGTGGTGGTCGAGCGCGCCGATACGCCCTTCGTCCTGGCGGCCCTGACCGACACCGACCGCCGCGTCAAGGAAGGCAAACCCGTGGCGCCCAGCTTTCTGCTGGCCTGTGCGCTGTGGCAGGACGTCAAATCGGGCTGGGAGCGGCACCTGGCCAAGGGCGAACACGCGCTACCGGCCTTGCAGGACGCTATTGATGGCGTGTTCGAGCGCCGCATCGGCGATGTCTCCGGCCGCGGCAAGCTCGCCGCCGACATGCGCGAAATCTGGGTCATGCAGCCGCGCTTCGAAAAGCGCACCGGCCGCGTGCCCGAAAGCATGGTGGCGCAACTGCGCTTTCGCGCCGGCTTCGACTTCATGCGCCTGCGCGCCGACATCGGCGAGGTGGACGAAGCCCTGGCCAGCTGGTGGCAGGAGTACAGCACCGCCGACGAATTCCGCCGTGAAGATCTCATGGAGCAGGCACGGGAAGAGCAAAAGCCCCGTACCCGTTCCGCAGCGCCCGCAGCGCGGCGCGTCCCGCGCGGAGCACCGACAGCGCCGGCAGCCGCGCCCCAGGGCGGTGCGCCGGCCGGCGCTTTGCAAGACGATGCGGTGGAGGGCGCCGCCACCGGCGCGCCCAAGAAGCGCCGCCGCCGCCGTCGCAAGCCGGGCGGGGGTGGGGACGGCAGCGCGCCTTCCGCTGCGCCGCACGGCCAGGCGCCGGATTCAGATCATTGATACGGCGCACGAGGTTTCAGGCGCTGGTCGCTGCATGGGCCCACCCACCACCGCCTGGATCGGCCTGGGCGCCAACCTCGGTGATCGCACCGCCGCGCTGCGCACGGCCCTGGCGGCCCTGGCGGCCCTGCCGGGCACGCGCCTGCTGCGTGTCTCCTCGCTCTACCGCAGCGCGCCGGTGGACGCAGGCGGTCCCGACTACCTCAATGCCGTCGCCGAGGTAGCTACGCAGCTGCCGCCGCACGCCTTGCTGGCCGCCCTGCAAGCGATCGAGCACGCGGCGGGCCGCGAGCGCCCCTTCCGCAACGCGCCGCGCACGCTGGACCTGGACATCCTGCTCTACGGTGACAAGCAATTGGCCACCGCCACCCTGACGCTGCCGCACCCGCGCCTGCACGAGCGGGCTTTTGTGCTGCTACCGCTGGCCGAACTGGCGCCAGAGCGGGTGCTGCCGCAGTGGCTTGCGGGTGTGGAGGGGCAGGCGATTGAGCGTTGCGATGAGGCGGGCTGGGTGATGGATTCAGACTGAATCGCTACGAAAAATGTAGCTGCTCGCGCTTTCCCCATAAGCGCTAGTGGCTGTTTTATGGCTTATCTGCCCACCGCAGTCGTCCAAGGCATTCACTGGGGTTGTGCGCCCGTTTTGTTCGGTGCTCAGGTATCGGAAAAGACGGATTCATCAATCTGTCACTTTGGCTCCCTATTCTGGCCACAGCACAGTGGTTGGTCAGAGTCTCTCCTTACTTTTGGATTGGGGAATAGGGTATGAAATTTCCAATGGGAATTGTCGCAAGTGTTTGTCTGGGCGCTGTACTGGCAGGGTGTGGCGGGGGCGGTACTGTCTCCAAGCAGGCGGCTGCACCGACCCGCACCATCATCATGGTGTGGGATGGTTTGCGGCCTGATTCGGTCAACAAGACCGACACCCCCAATTTGTACGCACTGCGCGAGTCGGGTGTTAATTTCGCTGACAACCATTCGACCTACCCCACCTTCACCATGATGAATGGTTCGTCGTTTGCCACCGGCTCCTACCCCAAGACCACCGGGTTCTATGGCAATACCTTCTGGACGCCGCCACAGGGGACGGGCAACACCATCCCAGCCGGCAATGGCGCCGCAGGAACGGCTGCCGACTACCAGGATCCAGTCTTCACCGAGGACTACCAGATCCTCACCACGCTCAATACCTACTACGGCAGCCAGTTGCTGCTGGTCAAGACGTTGTTTGCGACTGCGCAAAGCGCTGGCCTGACCACGGCGACCATTGGTAAGTCTGGTGCCGCCTATATCCAGGATCTGGGTCGCGGTGGCTACTTCCTTGATGAAAACACCGTCCTGCCACGCAGCCTGGTGACCGAGTTGCAGACCGCTGGGTACGCCTTGCCTGCCAACACGGTCAAGGGCTATTCAGGGGGGGAGGCCGTCACACTGGCTGCTGGCAATGGCAGCCCGACCAACAAATCCGGCTACATCACCTTCAACACTGCGGCCTTCGATCCCAACGCTGCCAATGCGATTGCCGCACGCGACTCGTCTGACACCACCCAGGGCGCACCCGAGAACGCGGCCAACAAGTACATGATGTCGGTGTACACCCAGTACATCCTGCCGATCAAGAAGCCCATGTTGTCCCTGATCTGGTTCCGCACGCCGGACAACGTGGAACACGGTTACGGCCCAGGCACTGCGAACATGCTGGCGGGTCTGCGCTCGCAGGATGCGCGCTTGGGTGAGCTGATCGCCGCACTGCGTGCCAATGGCCTGGACACTTCCACCAATATTGTGGTGGTATCCGACCATGGCCACTCCAGCGTGTCGGGGCCCATTGCCACCTATCCGCTTCGTCGAATCACGGCTTCCACCACCTTGCCCAATGGCGCCCTGATCAATGGCTCCACCAGTGGAACATCGGCCGCGTCGATAGGAGACATCGACAATGTGAACGGCTATTCGTTCTCCGGCGACGTGCGCTCCGCCGACTTGCTGACGTACCGTGGCTTCCAGGCCTATGACGGTTCCGGCTGTGGCACTTCGGCCATGGTGGGCTTGAATGCGGCCGGTGTGGCAACCGTGCCGGTGAAACTGGACGTTGCCGGCACCCTGTGCGGTGCTGCCAATACCAAGTACCAGGCGATCAGTTCCACGCTGGCTAAACCGGTGGCCAGCTTCAAAGTACCGGCTGCGGGCAGTCTGCCGGCCAATGGCATTGTGGTGGCGGCGAATGGTGGCTCCGACTACTTCTATGTACCGGGCCACGATGCCACCACGGTCAGGAATCTGGTGAAATTCCTGCAACAGCGCCAGGAATACGGTGCCATCTTTGTCGATAGCCGCTATGGCACGCTGCCCGGAACCTTGGGCCTGGCGCAGGTCAATCTGGAAAACACCAGCCGCCGCGATAGCGGCCAGCCCGATGTGGTAGTCAGCATGAATTGGGACGACACGGTGAAGATCCAGGGCATGACCGGTATCGAGTTTGAAAGCTTCGGCGGCCAGCGCGGCATGCATGGCAGCTTTGGTACCACGGATGTGCACAACACCCTGATTGCGAGCGGGCCATCCTTCCAGACTGCCAAGACCATCACCAACCCAACCGGCAATGTGGATGTGGCACCCACCGTGGCCTATCTGTTAGGCCAGTCCATGCCCCAGGCCGACGGGCGCGTGATCAACGAGGCATTGAATACGCCCTTGAGTACCGCTGCCGTGGCGGTTGTGGCTTCGACCGTCGGTTCGGCAACGGCTGCCAGTGGTCTGACCTTTGAAACCCTGACCGACCCCACTGGTGCCACCGCTGACAGCAGCCTGACGGCAGGCACCTACAGCATCAACCTGGCGGTGAAGGATCTGACCGTGGACGGCAAGACCTACCGCTACTTTGATTACGCCAAAGCAGTGCGCAAGTGAGTCGCCAATTTCCATCCATGAAGAAAAACCAACTCGGCATGCGCATGTCCAAGAAAAACCATGCCATTCGCAGTGCGCTGCTGCTGGCGTTGGCCTGCCTGGGTACGAGCGGCCATGCCAAGACCACCGACACGCCCTTGGGCTTTGAGGTGGCCTTCAGTGAAAAAGGCCAACCGGCAAGCCAGCACTTTGCAAGTACCTTTCGGGCGAACGGTGTCGCCCACAAGCTGGAAGTCTGGCGCCTGCATGATGAGCGCCTGAAGCGCGTCACGGATGGCTTGCTGGAGGTCTATGTGGAGCGAAAGTCCGGTGACCCGGAGTTCCACATGACCGTTCTGGATGCCAAGAAGCGCTTGATGACGCAGATTGATCGCTCCAATTTGTACCGCATTGGAAACTTTACCGACTGGTTTGACCTGGCCCATGGCATCAAACATCCCAAGGGTGAGTACCAGCTTGCCAGGGGCAAGAAGCCCGAAGGCGTGCACGGTGCACTGGGCGCTTGCGATTGGTTCGATCTGACACAGGGATCGAAGACAAGCCATATCTGCTGGAGCGCCAGGAGCAAACTACCTCTGCTGGTCAGTGCACAGGATGGTCAGGTGCTATGGCAAGTCACGCAATTGGACGAAAAACCCATCGATAAAAAGATTTTTGAGATCCACGACGAGGGCTTTGTTCGCAACGATGCCAACCAGGACATCGAGCACGATTGACGCGGCAATCCTGTAGCCACCCCACACCATGGAGGTGCCCAGCTTGGCCTGACCCTCCTTGGCGTTTTCCCGACATTAGGGCAATGCTGAATAAGCCCCTCACGCGCCGCGCATCCGTACCTCGGGCGGTCTGCGGCGTTGCAAATCCTCGCCATAGCTGCGGCTTGCGCCTTGCGCCTTGCGCCTTGCGCCTTGCGCCTTGCGCCTTGCGCCTTGCGCCTTGCATCCATCCCGATGCACGGTGCGCATCATCGCGGTGACTTGTTCAGTATCGTCTTAGCCGCACTCTTGTCGGTGAGGACCTAGCCAAGCGAATCGCAGTTGGGCTTGCAGAGTTCTGCAGACAAATGTCATTTCAATGCCTGAGTTTCAATCCATTAAGGGGAAATTGCCCATCCGCTTCAAGCGTTGGCGCCGCCTCTTGCCGTAGAGCGTCCGAGCCAGGCCGCCATCAAGGGCTCTTGGCAAGTTTTATGTTGGATCGGCAGGCAGCTCTGGCGCTTTGAGCTGCTGCTGCACGTTCTCCAACACCCCCTGCAACAGCGCCTCGCGCAGCGCCTGCGACGGCATCGCCCGTGCGAGCGTCACGGCGCCCACCAGCTGGGCGACCACCGACCAGGCTTCGGTTTCACTTGCAGTCGCCGACGCCATGCTGTCCTTGAGGGCCACCACGCCCTGCTCAAACGCCAGCCGCGTCGCGTCGTTGGCGCGCGCGACCTCGCCCGCCAGCGCGGGGATGGCGCACCCTGTCTCTGGTTGCTCGATGTGGGCGGGGCTGAGATACCCCTCGACGATGCGCAGCAACTGCTTGCGCGATTTGCCGTGGAACAGCTTGCCCGAGCGCTGCAATTCGTTGTGCACGATGGCTTCGAGCAGTTCGCTCTTGGAGCGAAAGTGCGAATAGAACGCCCCCGAGGTCAGGCCGGCGGCGGCCATCAGGCTGTCGACGCCGGTGCCGGCAAAGCCCTGGCGCTTGGCCAACGCGCCCGTGGTCTTGAGCAGGCGGGCGCGGGTGTCTTGCTTGTGGGTGGTGGGGTAGCGCATGGGGGTGCCTTAAAAACGCTTGCAGTGTGGCATAACGATCGTTACGATAACGACCGTTATCTTAAACCTAGGCCACTATGAACACAGAGACTCAACTGCCGCTGCGCCCCGCAGCCCTCATCGTGGGCGCGGGCGACGCCACGGGTGGCGCCATCGCCAAGCGCTTTGCGCGCGAAGGCCTGGTGGCCTGTGTCACCCGCCGCAGCGCCGACAAGTTGGCGCCGTTGGTCGATGAGATCACGCGCTTGGGTGGCCAGGCACGCGGCTTTGTTTCCGATGCGCGCAAGGAGGACGAGGTGGTGGCGCTGGTGGACACCATCGAGCGCGAAGTCGGCCCGATCGAGGTGATGGTGTTCAACATCGGCGCCAACGTACCTTGCAGCATCCTGGACGAAACAGCGCGCAAGTACTTCAAGATTTGGGAGATGGCCTGCTTCGGCGGCTTCCTCGCCGGGCGCGAGGTGGCCCGGCGCATGGTGGCGCGCGGGCGCGGCACGATTTTGTTCACCGGCGCCACGGCGGGGCTGCGCGGCTCGGCCAACTTTGCTGCTTTCGCCGGCGCCAAGCATGCGCTGCGTGCGCTGGCGCAGAGCATGGCGCGCGAGCTGGGGCCGAAGAACATCCATGTGGCGCATGTGGTGGTCGACGGCGCCATCGACACCGATTTCATCCGCGAGAGCTTCCCCGAGCGCTATGCGCTGAAGGACCAGGACGGCATCCTCAACCCCGAGCACATTGCCGACAACTACTGGCATTTGCACGCCCAGCCGCGCGACGCCTGGACCCACGAACTCGACCTGCGCCCGTGGATGGAGCGCTGGTAGTCCGCTGCCCCGATCTCACCCAAGGAACCCCATGACCAAAACCGTTGAATTCCTGTTCGACCTGGGCAGCCCCTATAGCTACCTGGCTTGGCACCAGTTGCCCAAGGTGGCAGCAGCGCAGGGCGCCCGCATCGTCTATACGCCGGTGCTGCTGGGCGGTATCTTTCAGGCCACGGGCAATGCCAGCCCGGCGGAGGTGCCGGCCAAGGCGCGCTATCTGGACATTGACCTGGCACGCTGGGCGCAGGCCTGGGGCCTGCAGATCGCCAGCAACCCGGCGTTTCCCATCCACACGCTGGCGTTGATGCGCGGCGCCGTCGCCATGCAGATGCAGGGCGACGAGCCCTTCCAGCGCTATATGCAGGCGATGTACCACGCCATGTTTGGCGAGCCGCGCAATATGGGCGACCCGGCCGAGGTGGCGGCCGTGCTCACGGCGGCGGGGTTCGATGCGGCAGAGGCCATGGCCCAGATCGGCCAGCAAGCGGTGAAAGACCGGCTGAAGGGCAACACCAGCCAGGCGATTGCGCGCGGGGTCTTCGGTGTGCCGAGCTTCTTCGTGGGCGACGAGCTGTTTTGGGGGCAGGACCGGCTGGATCAGGTCGCGCAGGCGCTGGCGCGCGCCTGATGCTTCCAAAAAAATAGCTGCTAGCGCTTGTCCAATAAGCGCTAGCAGCCGTTTTGATCTAAAAAATGGAGCGGCTGTTGGTCAATCCACCGTGGCGCCCGACGCCTTCACCAGCGTCTTGTACTTGGCGCGCTCGGCCGCCATGAAGCTGTCGAACCGCTCGGGCGTGGTCGGCACAGGTTCGGCCAGCAAATGGCCAAAGCGGGTCTTGGTTTCTGGGGCGTTCAGCGCGGCGACAAACGCCTTGTTCAGCTTGTCGAGGACAGGCTTGGGTGTGCCAGCGGGCGCCACCAGGCCCCACCAGGTGTCGATTTCAAAACCTTTGAACGTGTCGGCCACGGGTGGCACACCGGGCAGGGCAGGGCTTGCCTGGGCGCTCGTCACGGCCAATGCCAGGAGCTTGCCGCTTTGGATGTTGGGTGCCGCGGTGGCGAGGTTGTCAAAGTTGAAATCGACCTGGCCCGAGAGCAGGGCAAGCTGCGCCGGTTTGCCGCCGTTGTAGGGGATGTGCACGGCAAAGATGTCCGCCTGCTGCTTGAACATTTCGCCCGCCAGGTGGCCGGCACTGCCGTTGCCGCCGCTGCCATAGTTGAGTTTGCCGGGGTTGGCACGGGCGTAGGCAATCAGGTCGGCCAGGGTGGCGATATGGCGCTGCTTGGCGATGTTGGCATTCACCACGAGCACGTTGGGGATGCGCACCATCTGGGTAATGCCAGCGAAATCCTTGGCGGCGTTGTAGGGCATGCGTTTGAACAGCCAGGGGTTCACGGCATGCGTGGCGGTGGCGGCGATGCCGATGGTGTTGCCGTCGGGCGCGGCCTTGGCGACGATGTCGGCGCCGATGTTGCCGCCCGCGCCGGGCTTGTTCTCGACGATGACCGTGCCCAGGGCATCTTTAACGCCTTCGGCCAGTACCCGTGCCGTAACGTCCACCGGGCCGCCGGGGCCGTAGGGGACGATGAGGCGAATCGGGTGCGATGCGTCTTGCGCCTGCGCGCCGGTGGCAAACAGCGCGGCTGCGGCGGCGCTGGCAAGGAGGAGGGTGCGGAGTTTCATGGCGCTATTGTGCAAAAAATGCCCTGCGCACGCTGTCCGCGCCCACCGCCGGGACGGCAGGGGCCGTTTTCAAGCGCCGTGCTTGTCGGCCTCCGAAGTGAACGCGTCAGCGAAAAACTCTTCCGCTGGCAGGCCCCGCTGGCCGCAATAGGCGTCGCGCGCGCTGTCCACGACGATGGGCGCGCCGCAGGCATACACCTGGTGGCCCGAGAGGTCGGCAAAGTCGTCGAGCACGGCCTGGTGCACAAAGCCGGTGCGGCCGCTCCAGCCGTCTTCCGGCAGGGCATCGGAGACGACCGGGATGTAGCGCAACTGCGGCAGTTCGGCCAGGCGCTCTTGCACCCAGGCGTCCATGTACAGGTCGCGCGGGCGCCGTCCGCCCCAGTACAGCGCCACGGGCCGGGTGCTGCCGCTTTTCTGCAATTGCTCGATCAGCGCCTTGACGGGCGCAAAGCCGGTGCCCGACGCGAGCAGGACGATGGGTTTGTCGGAATCTTCACGCAAGTAGAAGCTGCCATACGGCCCTTCGATGCGCAGGATGTCGCGCTCTTTCATGCCGGCAAACACATGGTCGGTGAATTTTCCGCCGGGCATGTGGCGCAGGTGCAGTTCCACGCCGCCCACGGCTTCCTGCGTGTGCGGCGCGTTGGCGATCGAGTACGAACGCCGCACGCCGCCTTGCAGAATGAATTCGACGTACTGGCCGGCGTGGTAGCGGAAGGCTTCGGTCGCTGGCAACTGCAGGCGCAGGCGCATCACGTCGTGCGAGAGCTGCTCCAGCGCGGCAATGCGCACCGGGAGCTTGCGGATGGGGAAAGCGCCTTCGTCGGTCACTTGGCGCGATTCGAGCACCACGTCGCTGTGCGCCACGCCGCAGCAGGTGAGCACGAAGCCGGCGGCTTCTTCCGCCGCGCTCAGGGCTTTTTCCTGGTGCTCGCCGTGCACCACGGTGCCCGATATTTTCTTGCACTTGCAGGAGCCGCAGGCGCCGTCCTTACAGCCGTAAGGCAGGCCGACACCGGCACGGATGGCGGCCGTCAGCATGGGTTCGTTCGCTTCGGCGGCAAAGGCGCGGCCACTCGGCAGCACGGAAATCTGAAAGGGTGGTGCTGCGGGCGCGGCGCTGGTCATGCTTTGGGTATCCTCAAGGTTCTGCAAAAGGCGGCTCGATTTTGCCCTCAAACCAAAACCCCTCCGGCGCGCTGCCCGCGCGCTTTCGCCGCCCCAGGCTGCTCATCGTCGGCTGCGGCGACGTGGGCGTGCGCGTGCTGCGCGCGCTCTCGCAAGGCGGCAATGCCTCGCCTCGCCCGCGCCTGCGCGTGCTGGCGCTGACATCGAGCGCCGGGCGCGTGGCCGAGCTGCGCGCACTGGGCGCCGAGCCGCTGCTGGGCAACCTCGATGCCCCCGCCACGCTGCGCCGCCTCGCGGGCGTGGCCACCCATGTGCTGCACCTGGCTCCGCCGCCGCAATCCGGTGCCACCGACCCGCGTACGGCAGCACTGCTCGCCGCCTTGCGCCAGCGCACACTGCCCAAAACTTTGGTGTACGCCTCGACCAGTGGCGTGTACGGCGACTGCGGCGGCGCCTGGGTGGCCGAGACGCGCGCCGTGGCGCCGGCGACCGCTCGCGCCCGTCGCCGCGTGCACGCCGAGCAAAGCGTGCGCCGCTTTGGGCGCGCCGGGGTGCGTGCCAGCGTGCTGCGCGTGCCGGGTATTTACGCCCCCAATCGTGCCAACGGCACGCCCGAGGCGCGCCTGCGCCGGGGCACGCCGGTGCTGCGGGCGCAGGACGACGTGGTCACCAACCACATCCACGCCGACGACCTGGCGCGCGCCTGCCTGGCGGCCCTGTGGCGCGGCGCGCCGCAGCGCATCTACAACCTGAGCGACGAAAGCCAGTTGCCCATGGGCGACTACTTCGACCTGGCCGCCGACCTGTACGGCCTGCCGCGCCCGCCGCGCATCGCGCGCAGCGAGATGGCCGAGCAGTTGGGCGCGATGCAGATGAGCTTCATGAGCGAATCGCGCCGTCTCGACACCACGCGCATGGCGTGCGAACTGGGTCTGCGGCTGGTCTACCCGACGGTGGAGCAGGGCCTGCGGGCAGCGAGTGCGTAGAAATGCCCCATGGGCACCCTTGGGCTATTGTTCCTTGCCATTAATGTCCGAAACAGCGCATTAAAGCCTGAGGCATGGGGACAGACTGGAACGTTCGCTATGCAGCGATGGCCGCCTTTAGCGAGTGCGACTTGACCTCACGCTTTGAGTGCTGCAGCGGACTTTCGAAACGCAGCTTTACCTGTTGACGCAACGGCTGTCCCCAGGCCTACGGTAGAGAAAGTGAATTTCTCCTGGGCCGTCTGAAGCGGCCGATTGCACAACAGAATTGTTCTGTGTATGATGCGCATCATGCGAAAGACAACCGCCAACACCCGCACCGCCGCCAAAGAGGCCTCGCACGAGCGCATCGTGCAGGCCGCGGCACGCGCCATCCGGCGCAGCGGTTATGACGGGACCGGCGTGGCCGACATCATGAAAGAGGCGGGTCTGACGCACGGCGCGTTCTACGCCCACTTCGAATCCCGCGAGGCCATGCTGGCCGAGGCGGCGGACCGTGCGGGCGCCGAGTCCAACGCCTTCGCGGCCAGCGTCATCGCATCCGTGCCGCCCGAACAGGCGTTGCAGGCACTGATGCAGACCTACCTCTCCAAGGAGCACCTGGCGGGCATCGAGACCGGTTGCCCGGTGTCGGCCCTGGGTTCCGAGATGCCCCGCCAGTCGCCCGAAGTGCGCCGGGCCGCCACGCGCCGCATCAAGGAGATGATCGATCTGGTGGCCCGCCAGTCACCGGACTGGGGCCAACCCGGCGCCCACGAGCGCGCGCTGGTCACCGTGGCCACCATGGTGGGCACCCTGATGATGGCCCGTGCGGTGGACGATCCGGCCTTGTCGGAGGCGCTGTGCAACGCCACCTTGAAACGCCTGGCGCCTTCCGAGGCCTGACACACAGGCCCGTTTTTTTGTCTTCAAGTATGACGCTCATCATGCCAACTTTCAAAAAGGAAACCCCATGAAAGCCTTCCTCCTGGACCGCTACGGAAAGAAAGAACAACTGCGGGCTGCCGAGGTGCCGGAACCTGAGTTGCGTGACGACGATGTGCTGATCGAGGTGCACGCGACCGCGGCGAACCTGCTGGACGTCAAGCTGCGCAACGGCGAGTTCAAGCTGATCCTGCCGTACCGAACGCCCTTCGTTCTGGGCCACGACGTGGCCGGTGTGGTGATCGGTGTCGGTGCTCGGGTGCGCCAGTTCAAGGCGGGCGACGAGGTTTACGCCCGGCCCGACGACTTTCGCATCGGCACCTTTGCCGAGCGCATTGCCGTCCGGGAAGACTCGGTGGCGCTCAAGCCGAAGAACATATCCATGGAAGAGGCCGCTTCCATCCCTCTGGTGGGCCTGACGGCCTGGCAGGCGCTGGTGGAAAAAGCCAGGGTCAAAAAGGGGCAGAAGGTCTTCATCCAGGCGGGCTCGGGTGGCGTGGGCACATTCGCCATCCAGCTGGCCAAGCACCTGGGCGCCACGGTGGCCACCACCACCAGCGCCGGCAACACCGCCCTCGTCAAAAGCCTGGGCGCGGATGTGATCGTCGACTACCGAAAGGACCACTTCGAAGAGCGCCTGAGCGGCTACGACGTGGTGCTGAACAGCCAGGACGCCAAGACCCTGGCCAAGTCCCTGGGTGTGCTCCAGCCCGGCGGCCAGCTCATCTCCATCTCGGGGCCACCCGATGTGCAGTTTGCGCGGGACATCCAGGCCAACTGGCTGGTGCAGCAGGTCATGCGCGCCATCAGCTTCAGCGTGCGCCGGCAAGCGCAGCGCCTGCAGGTCGGCTACGCCTTCCTGTTCATGAAGGCCAGCGGCAGCCAGTTGCGGCAGATCACGCCGCTGATCGAGTCGGGCGCCATCCACCCGGTGATCGACAAGGTCTTCCCCTTCGACGCCACCAACGAGGCCCTGGCCTACGTCGAAAGCGGCCGCGCCAAGGGCAAGGTGGTCATCAAGCTTCGCTGAGCCTTTTCACCCTTTCGGTTTTTGTTCGCCCACAAATATGACGAACGTCATATGAAACCCGTATCCCAACCTTCTCAGGAGCCTTCCATGAACATTCAAAACGCCGTCGTCCTCATCACTGGCGCCAACCGTGGCATCGGCCTGGCCTTTGCCCGCGAGCTGCTGGCGCGTGGCGCCCGCAAGGTCTACGCCGCCGCACGCGATCCCGCCACCGTGACCTTGCCGGGCGTCCAGGCCTTGCAGCTCGATGTCACACAGCCCGAGCAGGTCGCGGCCGCCGCGAAGCTGGCCACCGACGTGACCCTGGTGATCAATAACGCGGGCATTGCCCAGCCCGGTGGCTTCCTGTCGGAGGACAGCGACGCAGTGACGCGCCGCATCTTTGAAACCAACTTCTTCGGCGTGCTGAACATGAGCCAGGCGTTTGCGCCCGTGCTCAAGGCCAACGGCGGTGGCGCGCTGCTCAACGTGTTGTCGGTGGCGTCGTGGGTGAACGGTGGCGAGCTGGCCGCTTATTCGGCCAGCAAGTCGGCCGCATGGTCCTTGACCAACGCCCTGCGCCACGAACTGGCCGCGCAGAAGACCCAGGTGCTGGGCCTGCACATGGCCTATGTGGACACCGACCTCACGCGCGGTTTCGAGGTGCCCAAGAGCAGCGCCGAAGCCATCGTGCAGCGGGCGCTGGACGGGCTGGAAGCGAGCGCCGACGAAGTGCTGGCCGATGCGCTCACCGAGCAGGTCCGGCAGGGGCTGACGGCGCCACGCCCGGTCTACCTGCCGCAGGGTGCCTGAACCCAGCGCCCTTCAGCCCAAGCCAACACCTCAGAAAGATCACCATGCTCTTCACCCCACTCTCCGCACCATCCCTGCCACTGCGCAACCGCATCGTCATGGCGCCCATGACGCGCAGCCGCGCGGTGGACCACAACACGCCCAACGCGCTGATGGCCGAGTACTACGGTCAACGCGCCTCGGCCGGCCTGATCGTCACCGAGGGCACTTCGCCGTCGCCCAACGGCCTGGGCTACGCCCGCATTCCCGGCCTGTTCACCGAGGCCCATGTGCAGGGCTGGAAGCAGGTGACCGACGCCGTGCACGCCAAAGGCGGCACGATCTTTGTGCAGCTGATGCACACCGGGCGCGTGGCCCATGTGGCCAACCTGCCGGACGGTGCACAAGTGCTGGCGCCCACCGCCGAGGTCTGCCCCGGCGAGATGTTCACCGACAGCCAGGGCATGCAGCCGCACAGCGCGCCCCGCGCCATGACCGAAGACGACATCGTCCACGCCGTCGCGGAATACGCGCGGTCGGCCCAGCTGGCGATCGAAGCGGGGTTCGACGGTGTCGAACTGCACGCCGCCAACGGCTACCTGATCGAGCAGTTTTTGAACGCCAACGTGAACCACCGCACCGACGGCTACGGCGGCAGCATCGAAGGCCGCAACCGCTTCGCACTGGAGGTGGTGCGCGCGATGGTTGCGGCCATCGGCGCCGACCGTGTGGGCATCCGGCTCTCGCCCTATGGCGTGTTCAACGGCATGGGCGCCTTCCCCGAGGTCGAGGCGCAATACCTCGCGCTCACCGAAGAACTGGCGCAGTTGGGCATCGTCTATCTGCACCTGCTGGACCACTCGGCCCTGGGCGCGCCGCCCGTGCCTGCGGAGTTCAAGTTCCGCCTTCGTGTGGCCTTCCAGGGTGTGTTCATCCTGGCCGGGGGTTTCGATCAGGCCAGTGCAGAGAGCGCGCTCCATGCGGGCCATGCCGACCTCATCGCCTTTGCCCGCCCCTTCATCGCCAACCCGGACCTGGTCGAGCGCATGCAGGCCAAGGCGGCGTTGAACCCGCTGGACACGACCACCTTCTACACCCCCGGCCCCCAGGGCTACACCGACTACCCCGCGCTCGGCGCCTGAACGGAGACACCCATGAAAAACCTGATCAAGACCACCCTGCTGGGCCTGGCCCTGTCCACGTCCGTCCAGACGTCCACCTTGCTGGCAGCCGAGCCTGCGGCCACCGCGGCAGCCCCAACCCAGGTGGCGGGCGGACAAAAATCTGAAGTCACCTGGAAGAACGTCCCGACCCAGACCCTCACGGCCGGTGACGTGAGCTTTGCCTACCGCGAGCTGGGCCAGCACAACGGCGGCACGCCGGTGGTGATGCTGACCCACCTGGCCGCCGTGCTGGACAACTGGGACCCGCGCATCATCGACGGCCTCGCGGCCCACCACCACGTCATCGCCTTCGACAACCGCGGCATCGGCGCCTCCAGCGGCTCGCCGTCGAGTTCGATGGAACAGATGGCAGACGACGCCATCCGCTTCATCAAGGCCAAGGGCTTGCAGCAGGTGGACCTGCTGGGCTTCTCGCTGGGCGGCATGGTCGCCCAGGAAGTCGTGCTGAAAGAACCTCAGCTCGTGCGCAAGATGGTGCTCGCGGGCACCGGCCCTGCGGGCGGTGAAGGCATCAGCACCGTGGCGGGCGTGACCCTCTACGACATGCTCCGCGGCTTCTTCACCGGCCAGGACGCCAAGCAGTTCCTGTTCTTCACGCGGACCCCCGGCGGCATCGAGGCCGGCAAGGCCTTCCTGGAACGGCTGAAGGAACGCACCGAAGACCGCGACACCGAGATCACCGTGGGCGCGTTCATGTCCCAGTTGGAGGCGCTGCGCGTGTGGGGCAAGAAGGCGCCCGCCGATCTGTCGGTGGTCACGCAGCCGGTGCTGGTGGTCAACGGCGATCAGGACCGCATGGTCCCGACGGTCAACACACACGACCTGGCCCGTCGCTTGCCCAACAGCCAGCTGGTCATCTACCCCGATGCCGGACACGGGGGTGCCTTCCAGTTCCACGCCGACTTCGTGCGCAGCACGCTGGAGTTTCTGGCCCGCTGAGGCCGGCCCACAGGAGCTGCTCCCCATGAGCCACAACCATCTCACCGCGCCCACCCGCTTTGCCGAAGTGAACGGCGACCGCTTCGCCTACCGCCGCTGGGGCAAAACCGGGACCGACCAGCCGCCACTGTTCTTCCTGCAGCATTTCCGCGGTGGCATGGACCACTGGGACCCGCTCATGACCGACGGCCTGGCCGCCGGGCGCGAAGTTATCCTGTTCAACGGTCGCGGTGTGGCCTCGTCCACCGGCACGCCGCGCACGCGGATCGAAGACATGGCCGACGACGCGGCGGCGGTGATCCGGACCCTGGGCCTGCGCCAGGTGGATGTGCTGGGCTTCTCGCTCGGTGGCTTCCAGGCGCTGGACCTGACCTGGCGCCACCCCGACCTGGTGCGCAAGCTGATGCTGCTGGGCACCGGGCCGCGCGGGGGCGACCCCGAGATGGAACCACAGGTGCTGAGCACGGCGCCGCGACCGGTGCCGGTCTTCGAGGACTTCCGGTACCTGTTCTTCGGCCGCTCGGCGCAGGCCGAACAGGCCGCGCGCGAATTCTGGGCGCGGCGCCACCAACGCGCGGACCAGGACCCGCCGTCCTCACCCGAGGTGGCCCAGGCGCAGATCGAGGCCAACATGCTTTACCTGCCCCGGCTGTCGGAAGACGACCCCTTCGCCTACCTGCGCGGCATCCGGCAGCCGACCTTCATCCTCAACGGTGTGAACGACGTGATGGTCCCGACCGTCAACTCGTTCTACATGGCCCGCAACCTGCCGAACGCGCAGCTGTTCATCTACCCGGACAGCGGCCACGCCGCGCAGTTCCAGAACCCGCAGCGGTTTCTGCACCACGCCACCGGCTTCCTGGCCGAGTGACCGCTGCGGCATTCACCCCCATTCACGATCTCGCACCCCAAGGCCATCGCCATGCTCAAGTTCAAATTCCTGCTGTGGGTGTTCACACAGCTCCTGCAGCGACAGATCCGCCACAACCCCGAGTGCGCGCGCTACGTTGCAGACAAGCACCTGCGGTTCCAGATCCGCACCACCTCTGGCGCCGGACGCCACTACACCCTGCGCGATGGCGCCATCCGGTCATCGGCCGGCCTGGCGACGGACGCGCAGTTCACGCTGAACTTCAAGGATGCCGCGACAGGCTTCGCGATCCTCTCGGCCAAGGACGGCCAGGCCGCTTTTCTGAAGGGCCTGGGCAGCGGGGACCTGACCATCAGCGGTGACTTTCTGGAGGTGATGTGGTTCCAGGGGCTGACGGCCTTCCTCCAACCACCCAAGATCGTTTCCCCCTATGACCGCACCGCCTTCTGAGGCACCCATGAAAAACCAACTGCTGAACCAGCCTCTGACCCTGCCCAACGGCGCCGTGCTGCGCAACCGCCTCGCCAAAGCGGCCATGAGCGAGACGCTGGCGACCTACGACAACCGACCGACGCCGGAACTGGTGCAGCTGTACCGGCGCTGGGCTTCGTCGGGGCTGGGCCTCATCCTGACGGGCAACGTGATGATCGACCGGCGCGCGCTGGGCGAGCCGGGCAATGTGGCCATCGAGGACGAGCGCGACCTGGCCGTCCTGCGGCAATGGGCGCAAGCGGCCACCGGGCAAGGCGTGGCCATCTGGGCGCAGCTCAACCACCCGGGCAAACAGTCCGCCAAGGGCTTGAATACGGTCAACCTCGCCCCCTCCGCAGTACCCTTCCGCGAGGACATGGCCAAGCTGTTCGAGACCCCGCGCGAAGCCACCGCGCAGGAGATCCAGGACATCATCGAGCGCTTCGGCCGAACCGCCGCGATCTGCCAGAAGGCCGGGTTCAACGGCGTGCAGATCCACGGCGCGCACGGCTACCTGGTCAGCCAGTTCCTCTCGGCCCACCACAATCGCCGCACCGATGAATGGGGCGGCAGCCTGGAAAACCGGCGGCGCTTCGTGCTCGCCGTCTACGCGGAAATCCGCCGCCAGGTCGGGCCGGATTTCCCCGTGGCCATCAAGCTCAATTCCACCGACTTCCAGCGCGGCGGCTTCACCGAAGAAGAGTCGCTGGAGACGATCCGCGCGCTTTCCGACGCCGGCATCGACCTGATCGAAATTTCGGGCGGCACTTACGAAGCCCCCGGCATGGGCGTCAACATGAACGAACCCCAGAAGGCGTCCACCGTGGCCCGCGAAGCCTACTTTCTCGACTTCGCCGAGAAGGTTCGCGCCGCCGAGAAGGTGCCGCT
>Ga0208518_100054_pt1 | contig 75852 bp, 75 predicted proteins | sample LakWasM127_HOW14_2_FD_183937 | JGI IMG/M metagenome (GOLD analysis project Ga0208518, IMG submission 183937) | Freshwater sediment methanotrophic microbial communities from Lake Washington under simulated oxygen tension - Sediment Metagenome... | ecosystem: Environmental > Aquatic > Freshwater >...
GGAAGACTGGATACCGCCTTTCGCCGACAAGCCGGTATTCGTACTGGCCCCGACCATCGTATTCATCACCATGCTGACCGGTTTTGCGGTGATTCCGTTTGCGCCGGGCGTCGGCATCATCGATTTCAACTTCGGGCTGCTTTACTTCCTGGCGCTGTCCTCGCTGTCGGTCTACAGCGTTGTGCTGGCAGGCTATGCGTCCAACAACAAATACTCGCTGCTTGGCGGTCTTCGCGCGGCGGCGCAAACCGTCAGTTACGAGGTGTTCATGGGCATTTCGATCATGGGCGTGGTGATGCTGTCCGGCACCTTCAATTTAAGGGAGATTGTTGAAGCCCAGCGGGACGGCTGGTTCATCATTCCCCAGTTTCTCGGCTTTATCATCTTCCTGATTGCCGTCATCGCCGAGAGCCGCCGGACACCGCTTGACTTGCCGGAAGCCGAACAGGAGCTGGTGGCGGGCTTTCATACCGAGTATTCCGGCATGAAATTCGGCATGTTTTTCGTCGGCGAGTATCTCGGCATTACGCTCAGCTCGGCGATGATCGTGACGCTTTTTTTCGGCGGATGGCTGGGTCCCTGGCTGCCGCCGCTGCTATGGTTTTGCCTGAAAACCGCCGTCGGCATCATGTTCTTTATTCTACTGCGGGGCTCGTTGCCGCGGCCCCGCTACGATCAACTGATGACTTTCGGCTGGAAAGTGCTGCTGCCAGCGGCGCTGTTGAATCTGCTGGTGACCGGCGGTGTCGTCTTGTCATTGTACGGTTAAGACGATGTCAGGTTCTGTTATTAACCACGAAGACACGAAGAACACGAAGTTTGTTTCCTTCGTGTTCTTCGTGTCTTCGTGGTGAGTAAAAAATTCATAAATTATGGGTCGGAGAGGGAGAAATCGATGCTAAGTCAACTGCGATCATTATGGGAAGTTTTGAAGCATACGTTCGTCAAGCCTGATACGGTCGAATACCCGGAACAAAAACCGGCGCTATTTCCCCGCTATCGCGGACGCATCGTGCTGACCCGCGACCCTGACGGCGAAGAACGTTGCGTTGCCTGCAATCTATGCGCGGTTGCTTGTCCTGTGGACTGTATCGCTTTGCAAAAAGCCGAGGACGAGAACGGCCGCTGGTATCCCGAATTTTTCCGCATCAATTTTTCCCGCTGTATCATGTGCGGGTTTTGCGAAGAAGCCTGCCCGACCAATGCGATTCAACTGACGCCGGATTTTGAAATGTGCGAACACGATCGGCAGAACATGGTTTACGAAAAGCAGCATCTATTGATTGATGGAACCGGAAAGTATCACGATTACAATTTTTACCGGATCGCCGGCATGGCCATCGGGGGCAAAGCCAAGGGGCAGGCTGAAAACGAAGTTCCACCGGTCGATGTAAAAACCTTATTACCCTGAAGGAGAAAGCAACATGGCGTTAATTTTATTTTATATCACCTCTGCCGTTGCCATTTTCGCCACGGTGATGATGATCACTCGACTCAATGCTGTACATGGATTGCTGTACCTTATTTTGTCTCTGCTGTCGGTTGGTGTTTTATTCTTTCTATTGGGTGCGTATTTTGCTGCGGTACTAGAAGTGATTATTTACGCAGGGGCCATTATGGTTCTTTTCGTGTTCGTTATCATGATGCTCAATCAAGGCAAAAAAACCATCGACCAGGAACGTATGTGGCTACAGTCGGGGATTTGGATTGGACCGTCTTTGTTGGCATTGATCCTGTTTGTCGAAATGTTGGTCGTCATAGCATTTGGCGGCAATGCCAAAACCGGCCATGTCGTTACTGCAAAACAAGTAGGGATCGCCTTGTACGGCCCTTATCTGCTGGCGGTGGAATTGGCCTCGATGTTGTTGCTTGCCGGGCTGGTGGGTGCTTATCATTTAGGCAAGCCGATGCTTAGTACATCAAAAAACGGCAGAAAATCATGAGCGGGATTCCGATGGAATTGGGTCTATCGCTGTCTGTCGTGCTGTTTGTTCTAGGCTTGGTCGGGGTGTTGGTTCGGCGTAATCTGATCATGATGCTGATGTCCCTGGAAGTCATGCTTAATGCTACCGGTTTGGCCTTTATTGTGGCGGGATCACGTTGGGGGCAGGCGGATGGACAAATCATGTTCCTGTTGATATTAACCCTTGCTGCCGCAGAAGTGGGCGTTGGTTTGGGCTTAGCGCTGCAGATTTTTCATCGTTTTCATACGCTGGATGCAGATTCGATGAACGAGATGAAAGGATAGGCGATGAACGTGGTCGAATTGCTAGGCTGGGTGCCACTGATTCCGTTTCTTGGTTTTCTAGTCTTGGTGTTATTCCGTAGACAGCTTTCCAAGCCGTTAGTTTCTTGGGTGGGCGTCGGCAGCGTCGGTCTTTCAGGCTTATTGGCAGCGCTGATCGGAACGGAGTTTCTGAAGGGAACGATGCAACCTTACCATCTGGCATTAGGCGACTGGATAGCCATTGATAACCTGATCGTCCCCTTTGGCATGTATCTCGATGCATTGTCGCTCACGATGCTGTTTATCGTTACCGGTGTCGGTTTTCTAATCCATATTTATTCCGCCGGCTTTATGGATTCGGATCTTGGCTATACTCGTTTTTTCGCCTACATGAATCTGTTTGTCGCCGCCATGCTGGTGTTGGTGCTGGCAGATAATCTGGTGCTACTTTATTTGGGTTGGGAGGGTGTCGGACTGGGCAGCTATTTGCTGATCGGTTTTTGGTATGAAGACCCGAACAACGGCTATGCCGCTCGCAAAGCGTTTGTGATGACCCGGATTGGCGATACGGCGATGGTCCTGGGTCTGTTTTTGTTATTTACGCAATTGCATACCTTTGATATTCAGTTCTTGATGTTTAGGGTGACGAGTCAATGGACGCCGGGCACGCTACTGCCCGTTGCCGCCGCAGCCTTGCTGCTGGGCGGGGCGGTGGGTAAATCCGCACAACTGCCGTTGCAATCCTGGCTGCCCGATGCGATGGCGGGTCCTACTCCGGTTAGCGCGCTGATTCATGCTGCCACGATGGTCACTGCAGGTGTCTACCTCATTGCACGGACTCATGCTTTATTCATGATGGCGCCATCGGTGCAATTCGCCGTCGCAGTGCTTGGCGCTATCACCTTATTGATGGCAAGTTGCTCCGCAATCGTTCAAACCGACATCAAGCGTATTCTTGCTTACTCAACCATCAGCCAGATTGGTTATATGTTTCTTGCTTTGGGTGTAGGTGCATGGTCGTCGGCGATATTTCATTTGTTGACGCATGCTTTTTTCAAGGCGCTGTTGTTCCTGGCAGCAGGTGCGGTGATTTTCTGTTTTCATCACGAGCATAATATATTCAAGATGGGTGGACTGCGTAAAGCCATGCCGTTGGCTTTCTGGAGTTTTATGATAGGTAGCGCCTCCTTATCCGCGCTGCCTTTTACTTCCGGTTTTTACAGCAAACACGATATTTTACTGGCAACCTTCGAAGTCTCTCCGGTCCTTTGGGCAGCCGGTTGCCTGGGCGCTCTGCTTACGGCTATTTACAGCTTCCGGCTGGTGTTTGTAGTTTTTTTCGGCAAAAATTGCCCTGTCGTCGAAAAGAGTCTTGGTTGGCAAATGAGTCTGCCGTTGATCCTACTGAGTGTATTGGCACTATTTGGCGGTATGCTTACAATCCCATTAGACTCGGTATTCCCGGTTTTGTTTGGCAATGCTCACACATTTAACCTTGTTTCGTTCATCACCGTTACTGCGCCTTTTATTGGCTTATTGCTTGCTGTGCTGTTCTATCTTACAGGTACTTTTTCTGCCCAAGGTCTTGCCAACTCCCAAGGGTTAAAACGAATACATCGCTTCTTTGTTAGCGGCTGGGGGATGGATGCGCTTTATGATACCTTGGTATTGCATCCCTTTAAGGTCCTCACCGAGCTCAATAAAAACGATGCCGTGGATTGCCTATACACTTCGATAGCCTTCATCAGCCGTAAAGGGCATCTTATGATAAGCGCATCACAAACCGGGCAGATCCGCTGGTATGCCTCATCCATGGTGCTCGGCACAGTGGTCGTTATTGCCATAGGATGGCTGTCATGATACTGCTTGCGCTTATTGGTGTTTTGGTTCTAGGAGGTTTTGCGGCCTGGTTTTCAGAGCGATGGAGCCGACTTCTTCCACGCTGGGTGGCAATTAGCACGCTTGTTGCTGAAATCCCACCGTTGATATTGCAATACATGGCATCTGGTCATACGATCCTCCCGGCTGGCTTACCCTCGGCTTGGTTTGCTGATGTCTATGGTGCATGGATTCCTCGCTTTGGGATTGGTTTTCATCTGGCTATGGATGGTCTCAGTTTTTTGCTGGTAGCGTTGACCGTCTTGCTAGGATTTATGGCGATCAGTAGTTCCTGGACCGAAATCAAGCAGCGGCAGGGGTTCTTTTTCTTTAATCTGTTAACGTGTTTGGCCGGCACTGTCGGTGTTTTTCTGGCCGTCGATCTTTTTCTGTTCTTTTTCTTTTGGGAGCTGATGATAATCCCGATGTATTTCTTGATCAGTATTTGGGGGCATGAACAGCGGACTCACGCGGCAATAAAGTTCGTTATTTTCACGCAAGTGAGCAGCCTGTTGCTGTTGCTGGGCATAGTGGTTTTAGTGCTGATACACCATAACGATAGCGGTGACTATAGTTTCGATTATTTCGACTTGTTAAATACAATCTGTGATCCCGATGTTGCATTTTGGCTGATGCTGGGTTTTTTTATCGCGTTTACCGTCAAGCTGCCGGCCGTGCCTTTTCATACCTGGCTACCCGACGCTCATACTCAAGCGCCTACCGGAGGCAGTGTTATCCTGGCTGGCGTCATGCTTAAGACAGGCGCTTACGGTTTACTACGCTTTGTCATACCCTTGTTTCCAGAGGCGGCACATCAATTTGCGCCCATTGCGATGACACTGGGTGCTATCAGCATACTCTATGCGGCGATGATGGCTTACGCCCAGTCTGACCTGAAACGACTGATTGCTTATACTAGCATTAGTCATATGGGCTTTATTTTACTGGGAATATTTTCCTGGAACTTTATCGCGTTACAAGGCTCGGTCATCACTCTATTGGCGCACGGGATAAGTGCTTCTGCGTTATTTATGATTGCAGGTGCTCTGCAAGAACGTTTGCATACGCGAGAAATGAGTCGTATGGGAGGGCTCTGGTCCTCGTTGCCGCGCCTGGCAGCGTTAGCCTTGTTTTTTGCGGTAGCCTCGCTAGGCCTTCCAGGATTGGGCAATTTCATTGGTGAGTTTCTGGTGTTGCAAGGGGCTTTCAGTGTCAATGGGTTATTGACCTCCGTGGCAGCCTTGGTGCTTATTCTAGCCCCGGTTTATGCGCTTAATATGATACAAAAAACCTTTTATGGCCCATCGCAGCAAGATTCGTCTTTGTCTGACATCAATCGTTATGAAAGTGTGTCGCTAGCCTTGCTGGTGCTGATCGCAACCTGGCTGGGTTTAAGTCCCCAGACCGTATTGAACGTTTCGGCTCCTGCGCTGAAGCAAGCGATGCACTATGCTGTTGGGATGGAACGCTGATGAACAGTAGCGAACTTATCGCTCTTACCCCCATTATCATTCTTTCGGGAACTGCAATAGTGGTAATGCTCAGCATTGCTATTCAGCGAGATTTCCTGTTGACCAGCAGTATTGCTGCAGGTGGAATCTTTATAACACTGCTGGCACTGTACAGCGCATGGGGGAAAAGCCCGACTCAGGCAACATTATTGATGCGTATAGATGCCTATGCATCGTTCTATATGATGCTGTTACTGGCGGCAGGTCTTGCTGTGTTGGGATTTTGTTATGACTATTTCAAAAATCGAGAAGGAGAAAACGAGGAGCTTCTATTACTATTGCTCACTGCGCTCCTGGGTGGTTCAGTGCTGGTCAGCAGCAGTCATTTTGCGAGCTTCTTTATTGGTCTTGAGATGCTCAGCATCTCCCTGTTTGTGTTGATTAGCTATTCGCTGAATCAAGCAACGTCTCTAGAAGCAGCTATCAAATACCTAGTCTTATCCGGCGTGTCTTCTGCGTTCCTGCTGCTGGGAATAGCCTTGATTTATGCGCAATGTGGCGAACTTTATTTTAGCAGTATTGGACGCTATTTCACGAGTCATCAGGAAATGAATGCCATGGTTCTTAGTGGGACTATACTGATTATCACTGGCCTGAGCTTCAAGCTGTCCCTAATCCCGTTCCATCTATGGACCCCGGATGTCTATGAAGGAGCACCTGCCCCAATCACTGCCTTTATCGCCACCGTTTCAAAAGGTGCCGTTTTTGTCTTGCTTCTGAGATATTTCATCAGCACCACCAGCTACACGCACACGCCATTACTAACTGTTCTTAGTGTCATTGCCGGCCTCTCTATACTAGGCGGCAATATGCTGGCACTGCTGCAAAATAATGTTAAACGGTTGCTGGCCTATTCGTCTATCGCGCACATCGGTTATTTATTGGTTGCATTCATTGCGGGCAGCAGTGTTGCCCCTCAATTGGCAGTAGAAGCGGTTACCTTTTATCTGGTTGCCTATTTCATTACTACCATTGGCGCCTTCGGGGTTGTTTCCATCTTGTCAACACCCAAAACAGAAGCGGATGATATTTCTTGTTATCGTGGGCTATTTTGGGAAAGGCCCTGGCTAGCAGCAATTTTTACCCTGATGCTGCTGTCACTGGCGGGTATTCCGTTGACAGCCGGTTTTATCGGTAAATTCTATATTTTTACCAGTGCTGCTGAGGGTCGGTTATGGGGATTGTTGCTTGCAATCATCATTGGTAGCGGCTTAGGGCTTTTTTACTACTTAAGAATCATCGTTGCGATGTCGATGAACGTCGACACAACGGAAATTAAACCTATTAAACTTAGTCAAGATTGGTTTTCCACAGCAACACTTACCGTTTTAACAATGCTGCTGGTCTGGTTGGGCATTTATCCGAACTTTTTGATCAATGTAATTCAGTCGATATCTCATGGCTTTGTTGAATAAATCAGAAATGAGGCAAATTAAGCCATTGATGCCTATTTCAATTTTTTACAGACACAGGCATGCCTATACCGGTCATCCGATTGAGCGCAACGGCACTTGCCCAAGCCTCTGCTTTTTTTTGCGGCAGTTTACGCGCTTTCATCGTCCTGCCAAAAATACGTTTGACTCTTTGCATGGCCAGTTCGGCATAATTAATTAAGGTCCCCCCCTGCTATGCCGAGGTACTCACAAATGTTTGACCTATAAGTCGGTCACGACGATTCTCTGAATCTCGACCAAGAGTAAGGAGAATCACCTATACGAGAGTCCCAAAGATTGAACCATACCAATTCCATAGCAAGACAATTTATGGGGAAAACCAAAAACTTTACCGGAGAATATTTCTGAGCCCGAGGTTATTTTGTATCGACGGTGGACTGGATGAGGATGTTGTTAGGGCATATATAAGGGAGCAAGAAAAAGAAGAGGAACGTTATGAACAACTCAGTTTGTGGAAATAAAGATAATCGTCTTTAGGCGATTCATGAATATGCCCCATTGAGGGGCTAACAATAATAAGCCCCCAGACTTGCCGGGGACGATTTAACTACGCAAGACATAGCTGGTCTTTTTTTGCCAAGCGATACGGCCATACTGGCCAATCACCTGGATATGATTGTCCCGCTGGCTATCGCCTGCGGGTGAATAAACAGCAGTCTTGTGCGGCGGAACAATCACTTTTGCAACGGTTGCAGGCTTAACACCGCTTTGGAAACCGGATCGCCATCGTAGGCGCCATCAGCAATGAAGATGTCAAACGGCGTGTCGATTTGGTCAAGCAAATCCGGTACCGCCGTGGGGTCTCCTGTTTCCGGTGTAGTCAGTTCGCAGGCGATGATTTAATGGTTTTCATCGACTGCAAGGTGCAATTTACGCCAAGTGCGTCGTGCCGCAACGTCATGTTTTTCCTGATGCCATTCGCCCTTACCATAAACATTAAGGCCGGTTGAATCGACAATAACAATACTGCCTAGAGCCAGTTCTTTGGTCAATTTATGTCGGGGTATGGCAACGCTACGCTTGGATAGGCTACTAAAATCAGGGATGGAGATATCGACGCCCAAAGCAGTGATCAGCGAATTCATAAAGCCTTGTGTTTGCCGAAGCGGCAGGCGGAAAACCTGACGAATCATTAAGCTGGCTTCAATCGCAAGAGCCAAGTATTTTTGAGGTCTGCCGCGGCTACTCGTCTTGGGTGAATACCATTCGGTTATCGCCTCTTCGGTAAAATACACCGGAAAATCACCGCGTTTCCTTAACGCATTGTTGTACTCAGGCCAATTGCTCACCTTATAACGAGGTTTGTCAATTTTATCGCGGTTTTTCTCGTTGTGCTAGTAGGGCATCTTTATTGATTGGCAGACTCTAAAAAGTCAATTTTACCAACTCGACTAGTAAAGTCCGACTTATTCAACAACGCCTTTCGACAGACGAACGTACGAATGGGTGTCACTTTTGCCACAACAGCGTACACATTTCCCTCGCCTATATTTCAGCTTGTTGGGAGAAAAGGGTATATTTTCCAATACACTAGCGTTAACCCCCCATCCATGGCAAAATATTGGCAGCCGACCGCCAGACGTGGGTCGTCTTTCTGGTTTTTCAGTCGCTTGCAATACAGCGTATTATTTCGGAACTTCCCGGGCTGGAATTTACCCTGCGTAGTCATCTCTATCTGTGCATATGGGTGCTTTGGTGTTTGGTTTTACAAATCTGCTCTAATCTATTGAAAATTGAGAGCAGATTGACGTCCGGTCTGACAGCCTCAACGCAAGTCTCTGCTTCTCGAATTATTGACACCTATTTACGGATTGAATCAACATGCTGCGTTCGTGGAGCCTGAAAATGGATTTCAGTAAGACCTCAAGTCTTGCCGTTTATCTGCAAATAACGCAAAAAATTATTGCAGAAATTCAACTGGGGCGATTACCGCCTTCCACCATGATGCCGGGAAGCCGAAAACTGGCCGATAGTTTGAAGGTCAATAGAAAGACTATCGTGCAAGCCTATGATGAACTGGTGGCGCAAGGTTGGTTGTCTACTGAAAGTCGCCGGGGCACCTTTGTTTCGGCTAATTTACCCAGTTTGTTGCTACCGGCCAATTATCCATCAAGCCATGTTGCGGAAACCTCACGCACTGAAACCGTGGCTTATACGCCCTCCGCTGGCACAGAAGCGCCCTCTTCATTTGAAAATGTCATTGATTTCAATGACGGTATTCCTGATACCCGGTTGATTCCGTTTGAAGTACTATCCAGAGCCTTTCGTCATGCGCTGGTGGTATCCGCAAGAGCTAATCGTTTGGGCTATGATGACCCCAAAGGTACACTGACGCTACGCAAATCCATTGCCGCCATGCTCAATATGGAGCGAGGTTTGCATGTGGGAGTTGACCATATTTGTATGGTGCGCGGTAGTCAGATGGGCATTTTTCTGGCGGCGCGTATGCTGACCCGGACCAATGATTGCATTGTCGTCGAGCATCTGACTTACCCGCCGGCACGCGAGGCGTTCAAATCTTGCGGAGCCAAAGTGTTGAGTGTGGGACAGGATGAATGCGGCATTAACGTGGAGGAGCTGGAGCAGTTGTGCAAACATCAAGCGATACGTGCCGTCTATGTCACGCCGCATCATCAATTCCCTACGACCGTGATGATGACGGCAGAGCGCAGGCTCAAGCTGTTGATGCTGGCAGAGCAATATGACTTTGCCATCGTTGAAGATGATTATGACCACGAGTTTCATTTTTTACACCATCCGGTATTTCCACTGGCGAGTACGGATCGTGCAGAACGAGTCATTTATGTCGGTTCATTATCCAAAGTTCTGGCACCCGGTTTGCGTATTGGCTATCTGGTTGCGTCGACCGCTTTTATAGATCGTTGTGCCGCTGAAATCATGCTGATAGATCGCCAAGGTAATTCGGTTACCGAGCTGGCGATTGCCGAGTTGATGGATACCGGGGAAATCAAACGCCATATCCGCAGAACCTTCAAAATTTATAGCGAACGGCGAGCTACGCTGGAGCAGCTGATTCATCACGAACTGAGTTCACTGGTTGATTTTGAATTACCGTCCGGTGGTTTAGCGTTTTGGCTGCGGCTCAAGCAGCCCATCACTATCGACAACCTAGCCGAACGCGCCTTGGCACAAAAGGTGCGCATTCTGCCGGGCTCACTTTTTACTGACGCTAATGAAGCTACGCAAGCCATCAGATTAGGCTTTGCCAGCCTGAATAAGCTTGAATTGGCAGAAGGTATTCAACGTCTCAAACGCACTCTAAGTGCGCCATAACTATCATCTGGACCAGCTAGAATTATAGTTCTGGAGGTTATAACTAGACCAGTAAACCTTTAGTATTAATCCCAGTATTATCACTGGGGATACCTCCGCAGGAATTTTTAAAATACGAAGAGGAAAATTTCAAGATTATGGCTGATACATTTCACATTGAAAAATCCGAGCTTATCGCCAAGGCGCATCAGCAGATGCAACAGGTACTGGCAGGTAACTCATGGAGTACTCGAGAAAAACTGGCGCTCACTTGTCGCATCCTGTTCGATGCGGGGCATGATTCCGGCTTGGCAGGACAAATTACCGCCAGAGCTGAGTATTCTGACACCTATTACAACACGCAACCCTTCGGTTTGGGTTTTGATGAAATTACGTCGTCTAACCTGGTGCTGGTGGATGAGGATTTGAATGTGATGGGTAGCTCGGGCATGGCCAATCCAGCCAATCGGTTTCATAGCTGGGTCTATCGTGCGCGCCCTGAGGTTAATTGCATCATACACACCCATCCGCTGCATATTGCTACGCTGTCTATGCTGGAAACACCGTTAGTGGTGTCGCATATGGATACCTGTCCCTTGTTTGACGATTGCGCCTTTCTGAAAGACTGGCCGGGCATACCGGTGGGCAATGAGGAAGGCGAGATCATAGCGGCCGCCCTGGGTGACAAACGCGCCTTGTTGTTGTCCCATCATGGTCAATTAGTCGTGGGCACGACCGTTGAAGAGGCTTGCATGCTCGCCATACTTTTCGAACGTGCCGCGAAAATGCAACTGCTTGCTTTGGCTTCCGGCGAGATTAAACCCATCCCGCAAAAATTGGGCAGTGAGGCACATGACTGGATCTCCACCGCAAAACGTAACCAGATCGCGTTTGCGTATTATGCACGCCGCGCATTGCGGGCCCATCCCGATTGCCTAAGTTGAATGTTTCGATAAGCAATTTAGCCAAAATTATTTAATGCAGATCATTTTTTCACTCACGATAAGGACTTAATATCATGTCAAAAAATCTGTTCAAAGGTATCATCTCTTATCCAATCACCCCTTTTCTTGCAGAAGATGGTGGGGTTGATATTAAAACGCTAGAACAATTAATTGATCGTCTCATCCAGGACGGCTCTCATGCCATTGCTCCGCTAGGCAGCACTGGCGAGAGTGCATACCTGAACGATGAGGAATGGAATGCCGTGGCAGAAGCCTCGGTGAAACAAGTCGCAAAGCGCGTACCGACAGTGGTTGGGATATCCGATCTGACGACTCAAAACGCAGTGCGCCGGGCAAAGTTTGCCGAAAAAGTGGGTGCAGACGCGGTAATGGTTTTACCTATTTCTTATTGGAAGCTGACGGAACGGGAAATTTTTCAGCATTATGCTTCTATCAGCGAAGCCATCAGTATTCCGGTAATGCTCTATAACAACCCTGCTACCAGCGGTCTGGATTTGTCGCCCGAGTTAATCGTGCGCATTATCAAGGACATTGATAACGTGACCATGGTTAAGGAAAGTTCTGGCGATATTCAACGCATGCATCGAATCTCCCAGCTTTCCAATGCAGAAATCCCCTTCTATAACGGGAGTAATCCTTTAGCGCTGGAAGCTTTTGCCGCAGGAGCTGTCGGCTGGTGCACCGCTGCACCCAACCTGATTCCTGCCTGGCCGCTGAGGCTGTATGAGGCGAGCCTGGCGGGTGATTTAAAGCAGGCGCGCGACGTATTTTACAAACAACTCCCCTTGCTGCAATTTATTCTTAAGGGCGGATTACCGACGACGATCAAAGCCGGCCTGCAATTGCGTGGATTTGACGCCGGCGTTCCGCGCAAGCCTTTGCTCCCACTGGATTCTGCCGGTCAAAATGAATTGACTGCATTGATTAAACAATTAAATGGCTAAAACTTATGCCAAGGACATTTGTCTTTGGCGAATTTTTTGCGGATACGCTATCTGCGCATTAATCAAAGAGCCGCTTACCCAACGTGATAGCGAAAAAATCTATTAGAAGCTGTTTAAAAACCTAAACGATCGATTAAGCCGCAACAATTTTTGCCTAGGAGGGCTGGCGGTTGTACTTGACGAATTTAACCGACGAGCAATGGCAGTTATTATGTCCAGTATTTGAAATTGCGCGTGTCCCAAAATGAGGGGTCAGACCGTGGAGCTATCCATTTCGAGAAATCGTTAACGGCATTTTCTATATCACCAAGACAGGTTGCCAATGGCGGATGCTGCCGTCGGATTTTGCGCCTTGGAGTTCAGCTTATGAATGCTTTAGGACATGGAAACTCTCTGGAGTATGGGATAAGGCATTAACGCTGTTTCGTGATACCTACCGAATTCAAGCTGGGAGAAACGCTCGACCGACGGCAGCCATTATTGATGCACAATCGGTAAAAACAACGGGGCTAGGCGGACAACGCTGTTTTGACGCCGGTAAAAAGGTTAAATGGAGAAAAGGTCATATCGCGGTCGATACAATGGGAAATCTACTGGCGGTGTGTGTTCATTCAGCGGGCCTACAAGATCGGCGCGTTGCTCGGTTGCTCATGCTCCGGTTGTACACGATGTTTGCTGTCGTGAGTGTGATTTGTGCGGGTGGCGGCTACAGCGGCGTTTTAGTCGAATGGGCGAAAAGCATGTTTAACTGGAACCTTACCCTTGTTAAACGGACGGACGCCATGCGGGGCAAGTTTGTCGTATTGCCTCGCCGATGGGTTGTTGAGCGCTCTTTTGCCTGACTTGGAAACTCCAGACGGCTTTCCAAGGATTATGAGCGCCTAACCGATACGGCCGAAGTATTTATCAAAATTACTGAGGTACATCGTCTTTTACGCGGAATTTGTTAGGTTTTTAAACAGCTTCTTAGACATTGGTATTTTTATTATATTACCGGTATCGATGGTGACGATATTTGCCCGAGGGTATTAAGAACACCGTCAAAAGTGAGTGTATATTGCAACAGGGTGCGCCACAAAACGCAGAATCGGTTTGCTAAAGCCCATTCCGCGTCAGCTAGTTTGGGGTTTATCTCCAGACAAGGCTGACAGGTCGACGTTGGTACCGAAACTGGCGGCATCGGCTAATGTGTATTTGTCCAGCACGGCCATAAATGCACGCTGCGCTTCATATAAAGTGGCCTTGAGGAAGCAGTTGCGGATCAGGCGGCACTGATTGGTTGGGGCATCGAAGCACTCTACCAGATTCATGTTCAGTTCGGTACGCCGCACCACTTCGCCCACGCCTATTGTGTACGCAGGTCGTGCCAACTGAATGCCACCGCCCTTGCCTCTGGTCGTCATGATAAATCCCTGGTTGGCCAAACTGTTCGCCACTTTCACCAGATGGTTGCGGGAAATCTGATGATACTCGGCGATCTCTTGAATTGTCGCCATACCCGGTTCAGGAAGGCGGGTAAGATAAATCAGTAGACGCAGTGAAAGATCCGTGAATTGCGTTAGTTGCATGCTGCATACTCCTTCAAAGTCGCCTGTCTTTTAGCTTGTATCTTGAAAATTAAAAGATAGGTCTTGACGATTTAATAATCGCGCAATAAGATGCATTCTTAATACATCTTATTACTGCGTCTTAGCAAAGGCTCTGATGGTTAGAGCTATTGAAGATGTATTTTAAACACCTTTTTAATTATTTGGAGAAAAATATGTCACAACAACAATCTTTGTACGAGAAATTGGGCGGAGAAGCCGCCGTCAATGCCGCTGTTGATATTTTTTACCGCAAGGTGTTGAGCGATGACCGCATCAGTTCCTTTTTTGAAGGCGTGGATATGGAAACTCAGGCCGCCAAACAAAAATCGTTCCTGACCATGGCTTTCGGCGGACCGCATAATTACAGCGGCCTCGATATGCGTCGTGGGCACGCCCATCTGGTCGAACGCGGACTGAATGACTCCCATGTCGATGCAGTGATAGAAGACCTCGCAGCCACCCTCCGCGAGTTGAACGTCAGCGAGGACCTGATCGGTCAGGTTGCCACTATCGCCGAAAGCACACGAAACGACGTGTTGGGCCGTTAATTCACCATCTTCGAAACAGGTACGCCGCTATGGTTAATATTCGTTATGCAAAAGACAACTTCGAACTGGGTGAAAATCAATCCGTTCTGGATTGTTTGACTGGCCGTGGTGTACCCGTTCCTTTTTCCTGTCGCAGCGGGGTCTGTCAGACCTGCCTGATGCGCGCCACTGGAGGCACGCCTCCTGAAAGTTCGCAAAATGGCTTGAAGGATACTCTCAAGCTCCAGAATTATTTTCTCGCTTGCATTTGTCATCCCGACACAGATCTTGAAGTCGCCCTGCCTGATGACAAGGACATACAGACTGTTATTCCCGCCACCGTCAAAAGTCTGAAATTGCTTAACTCGGAAATCATGCATGTCGTGCTCGAATGCCACGTGCCGATCGATTACAGGGCCGGACAATTCATCAACCTGTTTCGAGACCAGTCGCTAGGTCGCAGTTACTCGCTCGCCAGTGTGCCGCATGAAGACGATCATCTTCACCTCCATGTCCGCAGACTGCCGCAGGGTCGGGTAAGCGGCTGGATACATGAGGACTTGCGTCCCGGTCAGACCGTCGAGATTCGCGGCCCAGGAGGCGACTGCTTTTACACGCCCGGCAATACCGAACAGGGCTTGGCTCTGATCGGTACGGGTTCCGGACTTGCGCCTCTTTACGGGATTATCCGAGACGCCCTCAGCCAGGGCCACACCGGCCCTATCCGTTTGTTCCACGGCAGTCGCGACCACAACGGACTCTATCTGACCGGAGAACTGCACGATCTGGTTAAGCAATATCCGAATTTCGATTACGTACCTTGCCTTTCCGATAGGGATGTAAAACATAATTTTGCTGTGGGACGGGCTCATGACGTAGCTTTTCGGCACATCCCCAACCTAAAGAACTGGCGCGTATTTCTTTGCGGGCATCCTGAAATGGTCAAAATAGCCAAGAAGAATGCCTTTATGGCGGGGGCCTCTATGAAAGATATTTATACTGATGCGTTTAATGTCAGTCTTCCTGATTAGCGCTTATTGATCAGGGTTTATTTTGTCATGATCAACATTATTCAGTCCTTTGTTCGTGCAGTATGTTTTTTCTCCCGTGGGAACATACAAGAACATATCAATCTTGAAACGCATGATGAGCTTAGTCAGTTAGCCGATAGTTTTAACAACATGGCCAACGAACTCCAGTCCATTGAATATGAAAATAGTTTGCGTGTCGCCATGGATAAGGCTCGTTCAATAATATTCATGAAGGATGTGTCGGGGAGGTATATCTATGCGAACCGGCTTTATGGGGAATTATCTCATATTGATAATGCAGCCATTCAGGGGAAGACCGACCACGATATATTTCCACAGCAGATAGCCGATATTTTTCACAAGAATGAACAAGAGGTAATCCAGTCCGGTTACCCTCTAGAAGTAGAAGAGTTGATTCCGCACAACGATGGCATTCATACCTATAGCTCATTCAAGTTCCCGCTTCAAAGAGTTTCCGGCGAGATTTATGCTGTTTGCGGGATTGCCACCGATATCACTAAGCGTAAACAGACGGAGCAGTCGCAGATAGAAAGCGAAGCATTTCACCACGCTATTTTCGATGCAACGCCGGATGCCATGATAATTAGCGATAAACAAGGAGTTATCACTCTGGTAAATCAGCAGGTCGAATACCTACTAGGTTATAGGCCTGAAGAATTACTTGAAAAATCAATTGGAGTATTAATGCCGGAGTCTGTTCGATCGAGACATAAGGTGTTGAGCGACATGTACATTGCAGCACCTAGCCCTCGGTCGATGGGTACTGGAAGAGAGGTACGGGCATTGCGAAAAGATGGCTGCGAAATTGATGTAGACATTAGCCTAAGTCCTATTCAAACCCGACAAGGCATGTTTATTGCCAGTGCATTACGCGACATCACGCAGCGGAAACAGGCGGAAGCTGAGCTTCGTATTGCTGCCACCGCCTTCGAGTCTCATGAAGCTATGGTATCGCCGAAGGGGTTGAATCCAAAGCGCAAAGAGACCTCCTTACTCACCAGGGCTGTCATGCCTATCAGGGGTATTTGTTTCGCCGTCCGCTGCCGCAGGAAACATTCGATGAGTTTATTTCGATGTCGGCAGGAAAGAATCTATTGCTGAATAACTTTGGTGAATAACTTTGGCGAATATTTATACTCATCATGATCGATTGTACGATAAGAAAAATAGGCGAAACATGACAAACCAAACTGTACCGTCAGGACGAAAGACCGTTGCTTATTTGCAGGAGTCGACGCGCGACCAAAGCCTCGAAAAAAATAAAGCCGACATTCTCCACTTTGCCAATCAGCATGACCTTGGAAAAGTGCATTTCGCTGAAGAGGTTGCTTCTGGCCGTATTCCTTGGCGAGAGCGTAGAATTGCAGGAGTGCTGGACGAACTGCAAGCCGACGATGTCATCATCGTGACCGAACTTTCGCGGTTGGGTCGTAGCATGCTGGAGTGCATGGAAATATTATCGCTGGTAACGTTTAAAGGAATCTACGTGTATTCAGTAAAGGGAAATTGGCAACTTGATCAGACTCTTCAGGGCAAGATTTCATTGGCATTTTCGATGGCAACAGAGATTGAACGAGACTTGATTTCGCAGAAAATTAAGGAAGGCATACATACCAAAAAAGTTCAAGGGATGAAGGGTGGCCGTCCCAAAGGACCTGGTAAAAGTAAACTGGATGCCTTTCGACCGGAAATCGAGGCTATGCTGGAGAACGGTTTTACCAAGAAAGCTATCGCGGAGCGTTATAACACCACCGGGCCGAATCTGTATAACTGGATGAAAAAACATGGACTGAAGAAGCCGAAGAAGACGTGATCGAGCAGTCTTTCTTAAAAGTCTATACGATTATAAGCGTAATTATTTACCTCCGTCTTATTTTTTTAAATTAAAATTTAATAAAAAGATGCCCTATCTCCACCAGAAAAAAACTATACCTAAGCGACTTATCATCACTATCGGTGTCGTTCTATTTTATGCTGCTTTTTCTGCTCTATGGGTAATTGCCCCTGATAAGCTGCTAACATTTGTTGTTGATAGTGCAGCTATACAGGGAGGTATTGATCTGGAAAAAAGCGTAATTTTCGTCACAATTACCAGCAGCCTGCTTTATCTACTGCTCAAGGATTGGGGCAAGACTTTGGTTAATCCAGCAATCGTACGGGGGGATGCATTCAATACCGCTGATATATCCTTAAAAGAAAGTCTGGTTCACACTCAATCGCTAGTGGATTCGGCGCTGGACGGAGTCATCAGCATGGACAGGGATGGCCGCATAATAGGATGGAATCCTCAAGCCTCGCATATTTTCGGTTATTCGGTTGAACAGGCGTTGGGATGTGAAGTTGCGGAACTGATTGTGCCGCCACGTTATCGTAAAGCCCATCGGCAAGGCATAGCGCGCTTTTTAAACGCCGACACGCCTACAATAATCAATACGCGTATCGAAGTTTTTGGAATGCGTAGAAATGTCTCCGAATTTCCTATGGAATTATCGATTACAGCAGTGGAACGGCAAGGAGAGTATTTTTTCAGCGCCTATGTTCGCGACCTCACCGAGCGCAAGCAGGCTGAAACAGAGCTTCGCATCGCGGCTACAGCCTTTGAATCTCAAGAGGCCATGGCTATCACCGACGCCAATCAGGTTATACTAAAAGTAAACCAAGCATTCACCTTAACCACCGGATACAGCGCAGAGGAAGCCATTGGCAAGACACCGGCTATACTTAAATCGGGCCGACATGACAAGAAGTTCTATGGCGCGATGTGGGATACTTTGAATCGCGACAAATTCTGGCAAGGGGAAATATGGAACCGACGTAAAGATGGCGAGCAGTACCCTGAGCGGCTCAGCATTTCCGCAGTGACCGATAGTAACGGAGAGATCAGCAATTACGTTGCCGTGTTCGTCGATATCACTGAGCACAAAAAATCGGAAGAAACCATTCACAATCTGGCCTTCTATGATCCTCTAACAGGGCTGCCCAATCGTCGCCTCCTGATAGAACGGCTACACAAAGCTATGAACTTCAGCACGCGACACATTAATCACGGCGCGATCCTGTTTATAGACCTGGATAACTTTAAGGAATTAAATGATATCAAGGGGCACGATATTGGCGACTTGCTGTTGGTAGAAGTCGCCAAACGGTTGCAATGCTGCGCGTGCAGCAGCGATACCGTTGCCTGTTTAGGCGGCGATGATTTCGTGGTCGTACTGGAGGAGCTCAGCATAGAAATCGATAAGGCTGCAACCCAGGCCGAAAGCTTCGCCGAGAAAATCCGTATTGCTATCAACCAGCCTTTCGACTTAAACGGGCTGAAATACCACAACTCTTCCAGTATCGGCATCAGCCTGTTTCGCAATCATGAAATCAACGTTGATGATTTACTTAAACACGCCGATACGGCCATGTACCAGGCCAAGCGATCCGGACGTAATACCATTCGCTTCTTTGACCCGGCCACTCATGCCGCTATGGAAGCCCGTATCGCACTAGGAACAGACTTGCGGCTAGCCTTGCCGAACAATCAATTCCGGCTGTATTACCAAATGCAGGTCGATAATACCGGCAAAATCATCGGAGCCGAAGTCTTAATCCGCTGGCAACATCCCGAACTTGGACTGGTTCCCCCTATTCAGTTTATCCCGTTGACCGAAGAAAGCGGCCTAATTGTCCCCATAGGCCAATGGGTGCTGGAAACGGCTTGCGCCCAAATAAAACGCTGGGAGTGCGATATAAGTACCCGGCATTTGCAGCTAGCAGTCAACGTCAGTGCACTTCAGTTCCGCCAGCCCGACTTCGTCGAACAGGTTTGTGCTGTGCTGGAAAAAACAGCGATTAAACCTTCCAATCTTAAACTCGAACTCACCGAAAGCTTGGTGTTGGAAGACGTAAACGACACCATCACCAAGATACAAGCACTCAAGGAAATGGGTATACATTTTTCGATGGATGATTTTGGTACCGGTTATTCATCGCTGGCCTATTTGTCAAAACTACCGCTGGATCAATTAAAAATAGACCAATCCTTCGTCTATAACATCGGCATAAACCATTCGGATGCTGTGATCGTGCAAACCATTATTGGCATGGCCAACAATCTTGATATGGATGTGATTGCGGAAGGTGTGGAGACAGAACAACAGCGTGATTTTCTCGAACGCAACGGCTGCACTAATTACCAAGGTTACTTGTTCGGCAAACCTATACCGCTTGAGGAATTCGAGCAATTGTTGCATCGTTAAGCAAGCTGATATAAAAACCACAGTTCAAGCAAGAGAGATTGTCCTATGCCTCAAGTCGTTGCCTTATACCGTTATCCAGTAAAAAGCTTCACGCCTGAACAGTGTGAAGTTGTAACTGTCCTTGATGAAGGGCGAATCGCCAACGACCGGGTCCTCGGCTTCCGCTTTGCCAATTCTGATACGATGGATGATGCCTGGAGTAAAAAACACGAGTTCATTGCGTTGGTAAACACGCCCGGCATAGCGCGTCTTCAGCTTAGGTTCGATCACAACGCGCTTAGATTATGCATCAGCTTGGACGGCACCGTTTTGGTTAACGAAGCGCTGGATGAGAAGGGGCGTAAGAAAATTGCCGTCGCTATCGAAAACCATGTACTCAAGCTGGACGAAAATCCGCTGTCCTCTCATCAGGATAGACTCCCGTTGCGATTAGTCGGGAACGGCGTTACGCCACGGTATCAGGGCAACGAGACAGGCCAGATAACCTTGCACAGCCGCGCGAGCTTGGGGGCTGTCGGTGCTGCCGTTGGCGATAACGATCTTAGCGAGCTTCGCTTCCGCTCAAATATCGTCATCGACGGCCTGGATGCATGGGAAGAGCAGAGTTGGCTGGGGCGCAAGATTCGTATCGGCCAAGTTGTTTTCGATGTTGTCATGCCGAAAACCCGGTGTCTCGCCACGCAGGCAAATCCCAACTCCGGCAAACGGGACCTACCAATCCTTAAAACGCTGACCCATGCTTTTAACCAGGACAAACCGACTTTCGCAATAGCGATGCTTACTAGTGGTGCAGGGGGGCAGATTCAAGTTGGCGATAAAGTCAGCCTCCTTGACTGAAAAGATGGGTTACTCAAAATCAATTTTTGGATGTATTCGGACACAAGCTTGAAAAAACGATTGCAGTCCATGCCTACCAATAAAACCTAGTAACTTCAGATTCAAGTGACATTCAAAGAAGTCGGCGCGATGCCGACTTCTCCGTGAGCGAATGTTACGCCTTACCTGCTTGAGATGCGGCAGCCAACTCAGGTTGCTTACGTGTACCACCGGCAAACAGACGGAACGCAAAAACTGCCAGGAACAGTGCCCCGATTGCGAAGACAATATCTCCCGGCACACGCATCCATACCAAGGTTTCCATAAAATGCGAATGCACCACATCAGGCGAACGCGCGAACCATAGCCCGTGGGTGATGCTAGCCCATGCCTGGTAAATGCCTGACGGCACAAGCGACATGAACACCATCATAGCAAGTCCGATATTGAGTAGCCAATATGTCGGCTCCAATAGTTTCTCGGTCCAATCTGCACGATCCGATAATCCACGCAGGCAAAATAACATCAGACCTATGCCCAGCATGCCGTAAACACCGAACAAGGCCGCATGACCATGGGCTGCCGTCAAGTTGAGGCCTTGCATGTAATACAGCGCAATTGGTGTATTGATAGAGAAACCGAGTAGTCCTGCCCCCACCACATTCCAGAAGCCTACAGCGATAAAGCAAAGAATCGGCCACTTGTAGGCTTGTACCCAAGGAGCTGCTTTCGAACGCTGATAATTACGAAAAGCTTCGATACCAATCAGGGCCAATGGAACCACCTCCAGTGCAGAAAACATGGCACCAATTGCAATCACGAATGTAGGTGTGCCTGTAAAGTAAAGGTGATGCAGCGTGCCAAGAATGCCGCCAAATAGGAAAACTATGGTTTCGATCAGGATGGCGCTATTGGCGGTTGCCACTCGAATCAGCCCCAGGCGTGTAAACAATAACGCAATAACTGCGGTGGCAAACACTTCAAAGAAACCTTCCACCCACAAATGCACCAACCACCATCGCCAGTATTCAATCATCGAATAATGAGTATGCTGCCCCCATGTCAATGAAGTCGCATAAAACCCACCAATACACGTTGCTGCCAAGAACACCATAGCTATCAAACCACGGCTTTCCGAGGGTTGTTTAAGAGCGGGCATCAGGCCGCGTGCAAGTAAGGTCACCCACAACAAAAGACCGATAAACAGCAAAACCTGCCAGAATCGGCCCATGCTGGTGAACTCCAGGCCTTGATTGCCGATCCAAAAGCTAAACTCATTACCAAGATGCTGCAAAGAGCCAAGCCAACCGGTTGCCGTGGAACCTACCACAATGAACAGCAGTGCGTAAAACAATACATTGACGCCTAATTTCTGGTACTTGGGTTCATATCCAGAAATTGCCGGTGCAATATACAAGCCTGTTGCTAGCCAAGCGGTAGCAATCCACAGCACTGCAAACTGGGTATGGATCGTCCTGCTTATACTGAACGGCAATATTTCCGCCAAAGGGAAACCATATAAATTATGACCATCAACAGCATAGTGCGCTGTAATAACTCCCATACCGATTTGTGCCAGAAACAATCCAATCACCACGACGAAATATTTTTTGGTTGCTATCATGGACGGCGTTGGCTTGAGATCGATCAATGGATCGTTTTTTGGCGGTGCTATTTCGCCCTCTTCTTTTCTGGCTGAATGATAAAAAATCATGCTCGCTATAGCGGCTATCATCAGGATAACACTGGCTATCGACCAAATTCCGGTACCAACCGTTGGCGTATTTCCGACCAAGTCATCATGAGGCCAATTGCTGGTATAAGATAAATTGGATTGGCCTGGACGGTCTGTTGCCGCAGCCCAAGCTGACCAGAAAATAAAGGCTGGTAGCGCGTGGAGATCGTCAGGATTTTTCAATAAACCGGCATTCATCGCATATTGTTCACGCAGCTTTTCGAATGATGCATCATTACCAAACAGGCCAATGTAGTGCTGTGCAACCTGCTGAATCGCTAGTGCACGATCTGTTGACATGGTAATGACTCCGGTTTTGTTGTCATAAGTGTTTTTACGCATCTCGGCCTTCAAGCGTGCATTCAAATCACCTTGCTGTCCAATACTCAACTGGTCAAATGGTTTTCCAAATTCACGTTGTGTCCACAACTCAAGCAAACTGAGCGCTTCGCGGTGCAACCAGTCTGCCGACCAGTCCGGTGCGACATAACTGCCGTGTCCCCAGACCGATCCCAACTGCTGCCCACCTGCAGCAAGCCAAGCTTCTTTGCCTCGCTGGACTTGTGTCGCTGAAAACAGCACATCATTATTTATGCTGACAACTTGTTTAGGGATTGGTGGAGCGGCGACATAAATTTCTGTTCCGACCCAACCTAATACGGAAAAAGACAAAGCGCATATGATTGCTAACCAAGTCCAGAGCTTACGCGTTGTATGCATGGCAAATACCTTCTTGTTATTAATTAAGTAACTCAGCATAGAGCCTAGGAAACCATCAAAAAATAGAGCTTTTAAAAATTTTGACACAACAGATAATGCTTAAGGTATATCTATTAGGTATATAAAAATCAAAGTCACAATTCGCAGGCCGCTCCCTAACGCCATTAAAGATGTATATTACATACATCTAATTGAAGTTGCAAATTAAATCCTCTTTCAATACCAAATGAGCCTACCAACCGATTAAATCTCGTTCATGATAAGAAGATAGACTGGCAAAAAGCGTTGAAAATTTGCCAGTTTCATCCGAAAAGAGTGTCAAATTTTTCTACTAATTATCACTATCGTATTGTTTAAATCACATCCACCCTCCCAGCTATGTACGGCTAACCATGCCCTTCTTAAGGCTAATAATGACTTCACAGCGCACACCTGCAAACATAAATTCAACATCATCGCGAAGTGCTTGAGTTTTTAGTGGTTACTGATTCTAGAGACCTACAATCTGGCTCTAATAGATCATTTTTTTGAATCAAGTTATCCATAATAATCGATTGAGCCTTAGCTTCCGCATCGGCGATTTCATCGACAAAGATATCGGTCTGATACTCCGGCGCAGTAACCGTCGCCAGTGAAGCGTCCATAGGGTGCTCCGATTCCGTGACGTCGATTGAGATCGTCGTGGAGAGTCCGGGGCGAATCGGATTTTTCAGAATCTCGTCTTTCCGTAAGGCGATGCGCACGGGAATACGTTCCACGATATGAATAAAGTTGCCGACCGCGTTATCCGGTGGCAATAACGCAAAGACGCTGCCAGTGCCGGGAATAAACCCTTCTACCGTGCCATGATAGATCTGGTTCTCCCCGTACAGATCGACGCTGACTTCTGCCGGCTGGCCGGGGCGTATCTGTGCTATCTCTGTCTCCCGCAAGTTCGCCTCCACCCACAGATGTTCCAACGGCACAATGGTCATCAGTGGATCTCCAGGCTGAACCCGGTTGCCGACCTGAGCCTTGCGCATGGACACATAGCCGGAAGCGGGAGCATGGATTTGCTGCCGCGAATATTCAAGATAGGCGGCGATGAATTTATACTTAGCCGCCTCTACGTCCGGGTGCAAAGTCTTACTGGTGCCGCCCACTTTCGCTTCTATGGACTTGAGTTCAGCTTCGGCCTCTTGCATCTCGGCTTCAAGGGCCGTCACCTGATCTTCGGCATTTTGCACAACCTGCTCGGATACCGAACCGGTTGGCAACGCCTGCCGGAATCGAACCACATCATGGCGCACCCGGGCAAGTCGGGCTGTGCTAGCAATGAGTTTTTGGCATATTTGGCTGTGCGTGGAAAAAACCGCCCCGATCTCGCGCACGACCTGTCCCAGCTCGCCCTTACGCTGGCCTAAAGCAGTCTGCGCCCGATGCTCATCGAGACTCACCAGTAGATCGCCCTTGTTTACATACTGGCTTTCCTCGACCAATACCCGCGTGACGATGCCCGTTGCATCCGCTTCCACCGGAATAAGATTGCCGGTGATGAACGCATTATGGCTTACCACCCGGAAACGGCTGTAGTGCCACCAATAAGCGGCATAAGCCAAAGCGCTTACGAGCATTACTAGCCCGACTAACGACAGATAGCGTTTGCGGCGGGCACGAATATTCTTGGGATGAGTTGTCATAAGTATTTATAAGGTAGCGCTGTATTTAAATATCGATTCGAAATCATATTTATCCGAGGCCACTCTTAAACTCACCATGGCCACCAACCGGATTGTTTTTGTTCGGGTTTCAGTTGGGTAGTCTTGAGATCGTTGACGTATCCTCCGCCCAACGCTTCCATCAAATCCACCATCGCAAGCAGCTGATCGGATTCCACATTCTTCAAGACATATTCCTGCTCCAACACCGCATGCTGGCGACCTAGCATCGCCCGGCGATCATCCAGGCCGCTACGAAAACGGACTTGGGCAAGACTCAAGTTTTCATGTTGCGCAGATAGCAAGCGGCCGTGTGCTTTGAGTATGGCGCGTGTCTCCCGCCAACGACTCAGACTATCGGCTACCTCCTGCACAGCATGTAACAAGGTTTCATTGTAAAGCTCCACTGCGCCATCATATTCCGCCCTTTGCGCCGACAATTCCCCGCGTAGACGGCCGCCTTCGAACAAAGGAAGCCGCAGACCCGGTGCGATCCCGTAAGAGAAACTGGAACCTGAGAACAGAAGACTGGCCAGAGAGCTTGCGCCCTTCGTCATTCTGAGCGCATTTACACCGGCAAATGCAGTCAGATCGATGGTGGGCAGAAAGCTGGCTTTAGCTACCTTGACCCGTTGCGCCGCCGCCTCGGCTCGGTGGAGGGCGGAGGCTAGATCAGGGCGTTGGCTGAGCAGCTCCAGCGGAAGTTGCGTAGGCAATCGCACCTTTTCGGGGTTAATTACGGTGCCGGTGAACAGGTTTTGTGTCGAGTCAGGCCCTTTACCCATCAGTCGGGCCAGCAGGTTCCGCTGAATATCCAACTGATCCCGGATACCGGCTTCGCGCTTATTGATCTGCTCTAATTCAATAGTCGCTTGTTTCACCGGATCGGCGGAATCCAAACCCAACTGTAGCCTGGTCTCGTCCATGCTGAGCAAGTCGCGCCGTAACTTAGCCATGTCATTCGTCAGATCAAGCTGCTGACGTAGCGCCATGCCATGGATATAGGATCGGGCAATTGCGCCAGTCAATTGAAGCAGAACTTCGGCCAGTTCCGCTTTCTCGGCCGCCGCTTCGCCCAGCGCTGCTTCCATTGCGGCGCGATTTTTTCCCCAGAAATCGAATTCGTAGCGGAAGTTGAAGGGATTAATTTTGCCGAAGACGATATTTGCTCCCGCCGCCTCTTGGCGGTTGAGCGCGGCAAAAACACCATTCTCTGAAATACGCGTATTCTCAAACTCCGCTTCAGCATCCAGGAATGGCAACAGCCTTGCGCCTTCTACGCGAACCAAGGCTTGTGCCTGGCGCAGTCTGGCAGCAGCCACCTTGAGGCCGATGTTCTCCTTTAGCGCGACATCCATCAGGCCGTTGAGCTCTGAGCTGTCGAATTCCCGCCACCAGCGTTCAGGCGGCCAGTGCACTGCGGGAGCAATCGACTCATCGTGACCCTTATGGGATAGCGTGTGCTCCATAGATGGGGGAGTCTGGAACTCGGCCGGCTTGTCTCCTGTAGGTATCCAAGCGCAACCGGACATCAACACAAGCATAAACCCGACATAGAACCCAAAAAGGAGCAATCGATACAGCGTAATTTGACGAATCATGGTTCCACCATGATCTCTTCCGCCCGAATGTCCCCTAGTTCTTTGACCAGAGTTGGATGAAGCGGTTGATAGGTGGGATAGGCCAGCCATACCAGTCCGGCCAATCCGATGAAGAGGAGGCTTGCCAGCAGAAAGGCGTCGTTTAATGCCAGAATGGTTGCGTGCTGCTTGATAAGGGTCAGGAGCTTACCATTGATCATGGTTTTATCGAAGCCGGAGGCCTCCAGTCTCGAAGAAAGCCCTTGCAGCAAATCAATAGAAGCAAACTTCCGCCCCCCGAAATGATCCGCCAATTGAAGCTGATGAAAAGGGGTACGCCGAAATAGCATGACGCCTTGCAAGGTGATGCCGAAGGCACCGGCAACAACCCGTAGAAAACCGGTCTCTTCGGCCGCGCGTATTTCCTGGCTTCCAGACAGCCCGTGAAGCGTCAGCCTAGTCAGCGGCATAAAAAACGAACCCAGAAAAAAGCCAAGCAGCAACATGGGCCAAAAAATTTGATCGAATGAGCCGGGATCATCGAACAGGCCTAGCCAATAAAAAGTAAAGGCGAAACCAAGAAGATTCAGGCAGGCTAGCAGCCGAGCGTCGAGGTATTTTGGCAGCTTGTGCATCGCCATCGTCACCGGCAACGCAAGCAGGATCATGGGCAGGTAAGCCATGCCTGCCAGAAATGAAGAATAGCCCAGCAATACTTGAAGCTGAACGATGAACACAGACAGCAGCCCCTGGATTGAAAGAAACCCGACAGAGAGACAAATCACTCCTATCGTAAAATTACGGTCAGCGAAAAATCGTACGTTGAACGCCGGGTGGCGTTCGCCGAGTTCCCAAATGATAAAGCAGGGCAACACTACGATCAGGACGATCATCGTGCTACACAGAAATGGCGAATCCAACCAGTCAAAATCGTTACCCAGATTCAGCATGGTCTGCATGCTTCCGAGTACCAAAGCCAGCAGAATAAAACCGATGTCATCGAAACGCATGTATTTACGCTCGAAGCCCCGTCCGGCCAACAATGAGCCTGTAATCCCGGCGATGGACAAGGCAAGGGGGACATTCAGATAAAATAGGTACCGCCAGCCCAGTTCATCGGCGATCAGGCCGCCTATCGGAAAGCTGATCGTAAAGGGCATCAGCGTGATCAACCCCCATATACCTAAGCCCAACAATTTCAGCTGATCGGGGTACTCCTTCAGCAACAGGGACTGGCCAATATAGAGGGTAATCCCGCCTGAAAACCCAAGCAGGATACGCCCTGGAATAAACAGCCATAAGGTTTGGCTGATCGCGCATAGATATGAAGCGAAGGCATACACTACAAACGCCGCGGTAAACAAGCGATAGTCGCCAAGCCTACCGGACAGCCAGCGTGCGATAGGAAAGGCCAGAGCCAACGCAATGATGAAATAGGTCTGGCCCCAGGTGCCGAAGCTCGGGAATACGCCTCCCAGATCGCCGGCAACATGAGGCAGTAATGCAATGTATGCCCCAACATTAAACAGTACGGCCATGTGTCCCAGGCCGAGCACCACATTAAACAGAATGAAACGCCAACCGCGCAGGCGTTTTGCGTAGGCGATGGTCATGGGGTTAACCGGCCAACTGTTGATTGGTCGGCTAGCTTAAGCGGTAGTCCGAGGCCACTTAACCCCTCAGTGACCAGTTGTGCGCCCATCCCGGCCACGAGCCACTTGAACCTTTCGGCTTCATTGTTGAGCAGGCTTTCCGGCGAGTCCTCAACGGAGAAGGTTGTCGCGTTGATTCTGCCGATGACTTGTCGGGTGTTGGGATCGACCAGCTTGACCAGCACCTGCAATGAGGTTTGTGCATTAAAAATACTGTATGTCTGGATGCCCACTTCTAATACCGCATCGATATGTTCCAGGCCATGCTGTCGATAATCAACGGATGATACATTCTGCTCGTACCACTGCTCAACGGCGTTACGCCAATTACCGAGGTTGGCGTTGCGATCCCCACTTGCAATTGGCAGGCGATAATAATGTTTGCTCAGTATTGCCTTGATTCTTTCCCCATTCAGTTGCGAGGCCGCTTCCTGCGCTAATATGAAAGTGGGTATCCAGTTTTCCGAAAGCGATGCTGCCGGTTCCAGGCTGGCAATGTTTTTCATTGAGGCTGGTGTCTGGCGAATATCTGCTATGGGCATGATGTCGTCTTTGCTGACCAGGCCGGCGATCAGCACGCCGCCGGGATTCTTGTATACAGTTTTTTCCAGGAACACAGAGGATGGCATGGACTGATACTGAAATTGGTTATACACCGGAAATCGGGTTTCAATCAGGTCAGGAATCACCTCCAGCGGCGGCGATTCCACCGGTACCACAAGAACCGTGCGTATCTGATCCATTTTGTGGGTCGAAGGTTTGATCGGTGTAGCGAGGCAACCACTCAAGATAAAGAGGAGTGTCAGCAACACGCAATAGCTTTTCATATTTGGTAAAAACCGCTGTAGATGAAACATGTTGCCTCCAGATAGAGTTAAGAGTTGGGCATTAAGAGCCGACGAATCATGCCAACAGCCATATTTATCTGTCTTATCGATTTTAGGGCGACCAGAGCTAAAAACATGGCAACAAGAGATTTATTAATCTTCGTGCTTACTAATATAAAAGCGGGGAGCTGCATAAGACAAACGATATTTATTGGACATTAGTATCGATATATCCGATATTAACGGTATGGACATAGATCAGATTAGAACTTTTTTAGGGGTAGTCGCCAATGGTAGCTTTCTTGAAGCGGCCAATAGACTGCATGTGACTCAATCGACAGTGAGTACCCGTATACAGCGGCTCGAATCCTATCTGGGCGTTACCCTGTTTGTGCGCAACCGCTCCGGTGCCGCGTTAACGCTCCCTGGGCAGCGTTTTTTGCGTCATGCCAAATCCCTGTTATTAACCCTGGAACAGGCGCGACATGATATTGGCTTGCCCAGTCGTTATCGTGCCAGCATTACCGTCGGGGCGCGAATCGCCTTATGGGAAGAATTGTTGCCTGGATGGGTTGGCACAATGCGGAAGCAGGCCCCGGATATTTCGATTCGTAGCGAAATCGGCTTTGAAGAAGATTTAATGCGGGCGCTGGTCGAAGGCAGGATGGATGTGGGTATGATGTACACGCCGCAGCATAGTCCCGGTCTTCAGATTGAGCATTTATTTGATGAGACGCTGGTGCTGCTGACCACCGATCCCGACAAACCCTGGCCGAATGAAGACTACATTTATGTAGACTGGGGGGCGGCATTTTACGCACAGCACAGTATGAGTTACCCTGACTTGGAGCGTCCTCCGCAGGTGGTCAATATCGGCTGGTTGGGCGTGCAGTTAATCCTCCGTAATGGCGGTTCATGTTTTCTGTCTATGCGCATTGCTGAGCCTTTAATCCAGGCCAAAAGATTGTTCCAGGTGCCCGGCAGTCCGCAGTTTAAATTACCCACGTATATGGTTTTTCCACGCGATAGCGATTCCGTTGTGATGCAACAGGTGCTGGATAGCTTACGTTCACTGGCCGTTATCGAACAACAAAAAGCGATGAATCGAATTTGGCCTGACTAGGCTGCCATTTCATTTGCAGGCGGACGGTGAAGATGGGGATTGGAAAAGCCGATTCGCTGCTGTTCACGCCCCTTACCCGTACATGCAGACAACGAACCATCAGCTTTCAGTTTTAACCGCCAATCGTTTCAGCAAACGATGAAAATTCCCCCGGTCCAGCCCCAGCACGCGTGCCGTAGCGGCCATGTTGCCCTGTTGGGCGCTAAGTTGCTGCCGGATCAGTTGGCGCTGAAATTCGTCCACGGCATTTTTAAAATCTATCGGTGCGGCTGAAAGTGGCGCTGCATCGGTCACCGTGTTGCCGGGTGAGTCAGCCAACGGCTCCGGCACTATATCCAGATAGGCCTTGGAAATAGTTATAAAGTCCGCCAGCCGATTTTCTTGGGTCGCCGATTTTAGCGCCGCCCGGCTGAGCAAATGCTCCAGTTCGCGAATGTTGCCCGGCCAGTGGTAAGCCAATAAGGCTTGCTTGGCGTCCTGATCCAAACGCAATTTTTTAATGCCCAGATGCTGCTGGTTTTTTTCTAGGAAAGCGCCCGTCAGCAATAAAATGTCTTTGCCACGTTCACGCAATGCCGGAACGTGCATCGGATAAACGGCCAGACGGTGGTAAAGATCCGGGCGAAAAAGACCCGCCGCAACTTCCTGTTGCAGGTTGCGGTTGGTCGCGGCAATGACCCGTACGTTAACTTTGATTTGTCGATCGCTGCCGACGCGCTGTATCTCGCCGTTTTGCAAGGTGCGCAATAATTTGGCCTGAATCGAAAGCGGCAGTTCGCCGATTTCATCCAGGAAAATCGTGCCGCCGTCAGCCAGCTCAAATTTGCCGGTCCGATCGCTAACGGCGCCGGAAAACGCGCCTTTGGTGTGGCCGAATAATTCGCTCTCGGCAATACTCTCAGGCAATGCCGCGCAATTAACATAAACCATGACTTGATCGGCACGAGTCGATTCCAGATGAATGCGCCGTGCAACCAGTTCTTTCCCGACCCCTGTTTCGCCCAAAATTAAAACGGCCAGTTCCGACGGCGCAACGATAGAAATTTCGTTGCGTAATTTCCGCACACATTCGCTGTCGCCGATCATATCTTGGTCGGTATTTTCCTTGAACAAGGTTTGAGTCACATAACGTACCCTCTGTTCCAAGGAGGTAATCAGTCCCGCAGCCTTGACCGTCGCGGCAGTCAGGCTGATAAAGGTGTTCAGTTGCATCGGGTCGATATGGTCAAAGGTGCCGGGAGCTAGCGCGTCCAGCGTTAAAACGCCCCAGGGTTCTCCATCGATAAACAGCGTAACTCCCATGCAATCATGCACCAGCAACTGATCGTGATCCGTTTCAATGAGCCCGTCGTAGGGATCGGGCAGATCGGAATCGGCGGCAAAGCGTACCGATTGATCGGAGGCCAAAATCTGCGCCAAACGCGGATGCTCACTGACGACAAAACGCCGTCCCAAGGTATCTTCCGATAAGCCGCTAACCGCCAGCGGTATCAGGCAAGGATTTTCAAATTTGAGCAACGCGGATGCATCGCAAGGAAAAATCCGGCACAAATGTTCCAGCAAGCGTTGGTAGCGTTGTTCTGCCGACATGTTGGTGGACAGGTCGGCCACAATGGAAATGAGCGAGGTAAAGAATAAATTTGTCGTCATAGTGATAACGCCGATGTCAATCAAACAACTTACATGTGATGTAAATAGCACAACGATACCTTGACAATGCCTGTAAACACAAGGATTTTCGATTGGCATAGTAAGTGCTTTTACTAATGCATTGGAAAAATCCAATCTATTTAAAAAACTACCTAGCATGGTGCCGAAGTTTGGTTTAGCGACGATATATCGTTAAGCATGATGGCAGGGTGTTACTTCCATCTATACAAAAGAATATTTATGAATATCGATAGATTCAAAAAAGATCACGCTGCGATCTTCACAGCGATAAAAGAACTTAAAAGCTTGGTGAGTAGTGGGATTTCAGAAAATGCAGATGCTATTGCCAAGGCAATTATTTCCATCAGTTCGGCAATCAAGTTACATCTTGCCGCAGAAGATCAGTTCCTCTATCCAGCGCTCGCAAAATCGGCAAATTCGGCTGCTGTTCAACTTGGAAAGAAATTCCAGGATGAAATGGGCGGTATCGCGGCAGCCTACGTCGAGTTTGCCGGCAGATGGAACATCGCATCCAAGGTAACTGCCAATCCTGAGGGGTTTAGAGCAGATGCCAACAATATCTTCCAGGCCCTGCATCAACGAATACAGCGCGAAAGTAAAGAGCTTTATCCGTTGGTCGAGCAGATTTGATAACACGCGTTGAATCTAGGGCATTATCAATTAAATATTGGTTCATTAATGGACTTCTTGCCTTAGCCCGATTAGCTCTGCTTATTAAAAACCATGTAGTGAAACAGCACATTAATGATGTGCCCAAATTATAATTTTAATTCAATTTAAAGGAGAGTACCTGATGTTTTGTTACCAATGCGAACAAACCGACCGTTCCAATGTCGAAGCCGGTTGCGCTACTGCCAAAGGCATGTGCGGCAAAGACGCCACAACTTCCGATTTGCAGGATTTACTGGTTCACGGCGTCAAGGGCATCGCCCAGTACGCCAAACGCGCCCGTGCCCTGAATGCCCCGGATAATGAAGCCGATGACTTCATGCTGTACGCGATGTTCACCACCTTGACCAACGTGAATTTCAACGCCACCCGTTTCGTTACCATGATACAGGAAGCCGCGCAAATACGGGACCGGGTCAAGGCGAGCTACATTGCAGCTGTGATAGCGGCAGGCAAAACTCCTGAAGAACTGACCGGCGCTGCTGCCTGGCAGCCCGCTGCCGATATGGACGGGATGCTCAAACAGGCCGCCGACGTGGGCATCAATGCCGGACTTGAGCAAGTGGGCGCGGACATCATCGGCCTGCGCTCATTGGTGCTTTACGGCCTCAAGGGCGTTTGTGCCTATGCTCACCATGCCTATGTGCTGGGCCAGGAAAGCGATGCCGTTTATACCGGAATCGAAGATGCGCTGGATTTTCTCAGCTCAGATCCCGTCGATATCGAAGCGTTGCTGAATCAGTCCATGGCGCTGGGGACTTTAAATCTTGCAGTCATGGCATTATTGGATAGGGCGAACACCGGCACGTTTGGCGCGCAACAGCCGACTCAAGTGCGCATCACTCCAGTCAAAGGCAAGGCCATTCTGGTATCCGGCCATGATCTCGGCGATCTGGCCGCATTGCTGGAACAAACCAAAGACTCAGGTATCAATATCTACACGCACGGCGAGATGTTGCCCGCCCACGCTTATCCGAAGCTCAAGGCTTATCCGCATCTGGTCGGCAATTACGGCGGCGCCTGGCAGGATCAACAAAAAGAATTTGCTGAATTTCCAGGTAGCATTTTGATGACATCGAACTGCATCATCGAGCCGCAAGCCCAATACCGTCAGCGCATTTTTACCGCAGGCCCGGTAGGCTGGCCAGGTGTGCGTCATATCAGCGACAAGAATTTTGCGCCGCTAATCCAGGCCGCCAATGCATTACCTGGCTTCAAAGAGGACGTCAGCGAAAAATCCGTCACCGTCGGTTTCGGCCGTGATGCGGTGCTGGGCGTGGCCGACAAAGTGATCGACGCGGTCAAGTCCGGCGCTATTAAGCACTTCTTCCTGGTCGGCGGCTGTGACGGCGCTGCGCCCGGTCGTAACTACTACACCGAGTTCGCCGAACAGGCTCCGCAGGATACTGTGGTAATGACCTTGGGCTGCGCCAAATATCGCTTTAACCAGCATGACTTCGGCGACATCGGCGGCATTCCGCGCCTGCTGGATTTAGGCCAATGCAACGACAGCTATTCGGCGATCAAAATTGCCACCGCGCTGGCCGGCGCTTTTGAATGCGGCGTCAACGATCTGCCCTTATCTCTGGTCGTGTCATGGTTTGAGCAAAAAGCCGCTGCCGTGTTGTTGACCTTGCTGGCTCTGGGCATCCGCAACATTCGCCTTGGCCCCACCCTTCCCGCTTTCCTGACGCCAAATTTGGTACAGGTGCTGGTCGACAAGTTCGGGCTAATGCCCATTACCACCGCACAGGCTGACATCGAAGCATCGCTGACGCGCAAAGCCGCTTAATTTTGCCCCCCCCACTCGCTGCCGGAAATGGATAAGTCTTTCGTAACAATTCAGCCTATCTTCCACTTTGAAATCTTCCTTTTTCAAAGAAAGTTTGAATACGTACAGCCTTTCCGGCGGCATTTTTTTGGAGTCCGAACAAAACATGAACACTCACGCCATTGAACTCACTACCCGAGACGGAGAGCAGCTCCATTTCGAATGCGCCGACGACCAAAATCTTCTGGAAGCCGCCGCCAATGCCCATATAGTATTGCCAGCTCAGTGCGGACAGGGCAACTGCGGCACCTGCTATGCCGATGTCACCCACGGCGACTTTACCTTGGGCAAACACAACCCTGCTGCACTGCCCGCAGAGGATGAAGCAAAGGGCGGCACCCTGCTTTGTTGCACCTATCCTCATAGCGATATGCGTATTGCCCTGCCCTTTAATCATGACCGTATTCTGCTTGGTGAACTCCAGGTCAGGAATGCCGAAATCGCTGCCATCGTTTCTGTCGGTGAAAATACCGTGCGTTTGGAATTGCGCCTATCACCGAATGAAGATAGCGGCAGCGTAGCCGAATTCGAGCCGGGCCAGTTCATGGAACTGGAAGTACCGGGACAGGACATCAAACGGGCTTATTCACTTTCCAACACAAGCAACTGGGAAGGACGGCTGGAGTTTTTGATCCGCCTGCAATCCGGCGGACTTTTTTCCACCTGGCTGCGGGAACAGGCTGCTATTGGCCAAACATTGATCGTTCATGGGCCAAAAGGCGCTTTTGGTCTTTATGAAAGCGGCCTGAGACCGCGCTGGTTTGTAGCTGGAGGCACAGGTTTAGCGCCGATGCTGTCGATGTTAAGGCGTATGGCAGAGTTTCAGGAGCCGCATCCGGTGCGGCTCTATTTCGGCGCAAACCGCGCCGAGGAATTGTTTTGCCAGGCGGAGTTGAAAGCGCTGCAAGCAGAACTGCCGCAGCTCCAGGTGATTTACTGCGTCTGGAAGCCGGACGATAATTGGCAGGGCTTTTGCGGCACGCCGGTGGATGCCTTGGCTCAGGATCTGTCCGATGCGACTATGTTGCCCGATATCTACCTGTGCGGGCCGCCGGCCCTGATCGATGGAGCCGAAGCGGCCGCGCGAACCAAAGGTGTGCCGGATAAACAGGTGCTGAGTGAAAGGTTCTTGCCCGCTTAAGTGATAGGTAACCGTTTCATATTAAAACATTAGATATCTAGGGAATCGCTGGTTAAATCTCTACTTTGAGATAATAATGACGACGAATAACCTAACCTGACTAGCGGACGAATTACTTTGCCGATATAAACCAGCTTTGCTGACCTCGAATATAACCACAAAAAACGCCGGACAAGAAGAGAAGTATTTCTGGCGAAATGGAGGAAACGGTTCCTGATCAAAGATGATTGCCTTGATTGAGCAGGCTTATCCAACCGCAAGGCGACGCGGTCCGCCAACTGATGCTACTGACCAGTATGCTGCGCATTCACTGCATGCAGAACTGGTTCGGTTTTTCCGCGGCAAATGGAAGATGCCCTTTATGGAATTGACAGCGCCCGCCGCTTTTATTGAGTTATTACATTATGTTATAAATAAATTTCATAATAATTTAGAGAGGAAAATGGAATGAACGAAGAAGATCGTAAGCGAATTCTCGAAAGCCCGCCTGTTGGCGCTTTTGCGCTAATGTCAGTGGTTATCGGCGGTATGGTAGTCGCGTGGCTATTTCTTTATTACGGCGTATTTCTGCCGCGAGGCTAGGATTTCATTATGCAAATAGAGCCAATAAAACAAAAATACGCACTACTCATACGCGATGTATGCAAGCAACTTCAGGCTATTCATATCGATCAACTAGAACGAAAGTGGATCACCATCTCGATACTTGTGATCGGTCTGTTTGTCGGCATCATCGTTATTGATGCATTTTTTCACGGCGTTAATCCGCCCAGTAAGGTTGAAACAATTGATTCCGCCAGTCTGCATTTAAACGAAGAATTTGCTGAAGACAATCTAGGCGTACAAGTTGATGACAAGGGCAATATCATAATCAGAATGGTTGCCGGGCGTTATTCCTTTTTCCCCAAACATATCGCCATTCCTGCCGAAACAAAATTAACTTTTCGTTGGGTCAGCATGGACGTTTTACACGGCGTCCATATCCCCATGACCAACATGAGTACTATGATTGTACCGGGCTATGTTGCCGAAATAACGACTACTTTTCCGAAGCCGGGCGAATATCCTGTTCTGTGTAATGAATATTGCGGCTTGGGCCATAACCATATGTGGAGCAATATTTCTGTAATCGCCAAAGAAGACTGGAATGCTCCTGCAAAGTCGCCCGTGAAAGGAGGATCAAACAATGAATGATGCAGCAGAACGAAAACTGGCGTTAAGCCATCTATGGGTGGCCTTTATTGCCTTTATCCTGGCTTGTTTCATGGGGGAATATCAAGTACTGGAACGTAGCGGCTTAATTTCTGCTCTGGATTCCCCCAGTGTTTATTTTGCCTCGGTCAGTACTCATGGAGTATTGATGGCGTTTGTACTAACATTCTTTTTTATTATGGGCTTTGGTTATTACATAGCCACTACCAGCTTAAAGCAACCGGTATGGAATAAGCCGCTGGCATGGGGTGGATTCTGGCTTGCTTTAGTCGGCGTTGTAATGGTCGCCATTCCTTTGCTTACCGGTAAGGCATCAGTGCTTTATACGTTTTACCCGCCCATGGTTGCGCATGCAGCATTTTATATCGGCGCTACATTACTGGTTATTGGCTCCTGGGTCTGGTGCGCAATCATGCTGGTGATGTTTGTTCAATGGAAAAAAGAAAATCCCGGAAAACCTGTGCCTTTAGCCATGTTTGCAACCGCAATGAATGCTTTGCTATGGCTATGGACCAGTGCTGGTGTTGCCTTAGAGGTACTCTTTCAATTGATTCCTTTGTCCTTGGGTTGGATGGATACGGTTGATCCGGGTCTGTCCAGAACCTTATTCGCCTGGACTTTACATCCCATCGTTTATTTCTGGCTGATTCCTGCCTACACCGCTTTTTATGTGTTTGTACCTAAACAGGCGGGTGGTTTTTTGTTCAGTGATGAATTGGCCAGACTGGCATTTATCGTATTGGCAGTGTTCGCCTTGCCGATAGGCTTTCATCACCTTTACATGGATCCGGAACAGGCCAAAGGTTGGAAATTGTTACACGGCATCGGCACTTTCGTGGTCGCGCTGCCTACTTTGGTGACAGGTTTTACCGTTATCGCCTCCCTGGAAATTGCCGGACGTTTGCGTGGAGGTAAAGGACTGTTCGGCTGGATAGGCACCTTGCCCTGGACCAATTCGATGGTGCTGTCGGTTATTTTGTCGTTATTGATGCTGATTTTTGGCGGCTTTGGCGGCATCGTCAATGCAAGTTATGCGATGAATGCCATGATACACAACACCGCTTGGGTGCCCGGTCACTTTCACCTGATTTTTGCCGGCACCACTGTCATCATGTATTTTGCCATCGCCTATTATCTATGGCCCATGCTGGTTAAAAAACCGTTATTTTCCAGTTCTATGGCGCTGGTTCAGTTGTGGACGTGGTTTATAGGTATGAGTATATTGACGACGCCCTGGCATGTGTTGGGGTTGTTAGGTCAGCCCCGTCGTATTTCTAGTGTTGTTTACAATAACTTGCTGACGCTATCCTGGAAGCCTTACGAATTGATGATGATACTGGGCGGTTTGATATTGCTGGGTTCGGCTTGTTTATTTATCTACAACCTGGCAAAGACCCAGTTGAATCCTGCTTCGGAAGTATTTGACCAACAAATCGAATTTGCCGAACCGATACATGCAGTAGAGTCGCTTCCTGAATGGTTGAACGACTTTAAAATCTGGAACAAAGTGATTGCCGTTTTAATGGCCATCAGCTTCGGCTATCCCATCTTACAGTTCTTTTTTATGAACACTTCGGGTTCATCGCCATGGGGATTTTAAACATGAAACGAATGCTGCTATTACTAGCATTTATTGCACCGGTTGTCGTTAATGCCGAACCTGCCTCGAAAATCGCCTGGACGCCTGCCGTCCTGAGCCTGGTCAAAAACGGTAACCTTAACAAGGGTAAAGAATTAGCCGAATCCTGCCAAAGCTGTCATGGCGCTGAAGGCCAGGGCATGAAGGAGGAAACCAGGGACGATGAAACACTTCCAGCGATTCCGGCGCTAGCTGGCCAGGTCGCCAATTATACTTATAAACAGTTGCGCGATTATTCCAATGGCAGCCGTAGTCATGATTCGATGACCCCTATTGCCAAAGGGTTGACCGAGCAGGATGCCGCCGATCTTGCGGTCTGGTTCAGCTCCTTAACGCCGCAAGAAAACAAATCAGGCAGCCGGAATTTCGCTCGAGCGGAAAAAATGGTTGAACAGGGTGATGGCAAACGCATCCTGCCGCCTTGTTTTGTTTGTCATGGCTCTAAAGGTCAGGGCGAAAAAATGGATATTCCGGCACTGGCAGGTCAACAAGCCGATTATTTTGCGAAAACCTTAGCAGCCTATAAAAACGGCAAGCGGCACAACGATATTTACAGCCGCATGCACCTGATTGCCCAGCAACTGAGTGATGAAGAAATTAAGGAACTGGCTCAGTATTACCAGCAGTTTAATTAAACTTGTGAAGATGAGAATGTTAAAGTGTCTAAACGGCATTGTTGAAAAAATCAGTTTCTTCAGTATTCAAGTCGGTTATATATCATCTTGAATTCACTACTCCAACCGATTACACACCATGCCGTATAGGTGCAACGAGAGCTGCCGTCGGTTGACTGACGCCGGATTTATTGAGGATGGACAGGATTTTGTCAACGGAATTATCGACGGCAAGGTGTTCATGTTACAGTCAATGAAGGAGTACATGAAGCGAAACGTAGTGGAACGGCGTACGACGCCCCCCCTCCCCGCGTAGCCGTAACGGCCGGGCGTTTTGACGAAGTTGGAGCGCTAGCGGAAGCTTAGTCAAAATGCAAGGCCATCCGACACGGCGTCAAGTCATTACGGGAGTCATGGCGCACAACATAGCAACGCGAAGTTGTGTGCCGTGATGACGGACGGAGGACGAACGGGGCCACCGCAGGCATTAATGACCATGTCATTTTTCGTTGCTAAAATCGGACGGGGGATCCATTTTAGCTTTCGCGAAAAATCCTGGCGCGCTTACATGCTGTTTTTTATGATCTGTTTTAAGTGAATCGGTAGTTCCAATTCCGGTGCCTCCGCTGGAATTTGTATGCCTGTCCTGATTCTCGGTGCTTTGCTGGGTTTGGGTTTGAGGTAGGCAGCATAATCCAGTTGCTGTTTCCCGAGTTGAATGTTAATGCGAAATTGTTTGCCGTTGTAGGGATGGCTTCCTACTTTACCGGTGTAGTACTGGCACCCTTGACATGCATCGTGTTGATCATTCAAATGACTGGAAACTACACGTTGATATTACCCTTGTTCATAGCCTTTTTTCGGCACAGGTTGTCGCCGATTGGCTGGGTATCGTGCCTATCTACGATGCGCTACTGGAAAATAACATAAGAAAAACCGAGTCAAGGGAACTCGCTCTATCAAACGGCATTTATTCATAAATCGACTCAATAATGTAAAGTTCGGTTGCCGAAAAATTATATCTGGAAAAAAGAAAAAGAGTGCCCGGCGATTGATTATTTCATTTAAACTCAGCTCATGATCTTTAATTATTTGCTGAATTAACCCTCCCTATAATGCGATAGAAGAGCACACACATGGAAAATTTCAATTACTTTGTCTTTGCTCGTGCTCTTCATGTTATTGGCGTCGTGCTGTGGATCGGTGGTGTAGCATTTGTTACGACAGTGCTTATTCCATCGCTCAAAAAAATAAACGATTCTTCAAATAAGCTTGAATTATTTGAGCAGCTTGAAGGGACGTTTTCATTTCAGGCAAAGCTAGCCACAATATTAACCGGACTTTCTGGCTTCTATATGATTGAAGTTATGAATGCCTGGGATCGCTATCAGCAGTTGCAATTCTGGTGGATGCACCTGATGACGTTAATTTGGTTTATATTCACCTTGGTTTTATTTGTGCTTGAGCCACTATTTCTTCATCAATGGTTTCATGAGCAAGCAGTAAAAAATAGCGCCAAAACTTTTTCCCTGGTTCACACAATACACAAGATCTTGCTAGCGCTCAGTTTGCTTGCTGTATTTGGAGCGGTAGCAGGGGCGCATGGGCTCTATTAGCGAAAATATTAGCTCTAATTGAAGATCGTATGTCCTTCTTCTTTTCTAAATAAGCCGCTTATTAGGCTACATCGCTCTCTAAAAAGGAGGTTAAATTGTATAAAATTCTCGTACCTTTATTTGCGTTAATAGCAACATCGGCATTAGCAGGTGACTTAGATAAGCGCCAAGTTCTTACAATCACTGAGTCACAGCGTTTACATGTTATAGAAGAGATGGGAGCCTTATTGTCAGGAACCCAGAATATCCTTGCAGCACTTTCCATGAGCGATATGGCGGCAGTTAATCAATATGCCAGTTCGCTCGGTATGAACATGACCATTAAGACCGAAGACTATCTTAAAGGGGTATTGCCCAAGGAGTTTATGCAGCTTGGAATATCTATTCACCAAGATTTTGACAAAATAGCCGCAGATGCACTGGCTATTAAAGATCGAAAGCATACCCTGCAGCAAATAAGTGAATCAATGAGTAAGTGTGTTGCTTGTCATGCCACCTACCAAATACGTACTGTAAAGACATCCCTAAAACCTGCCAGTAAATCCAATCACCATGAACACTAACATTTTTCAGATTCCTGATCGCCTCACGGTATGGCAGTGCATCGGTTGCGGAAAAATCGAAGGCCCACAACCCTGCATTGGAGTCTGCGAGGATCATAAGGTGGAATTAGTTTACGCCTCGGTACACGACAAAGCGATTGAACAGGTAGCGACAATCCAGCGACGCGCTGAAGCTCTTGAAACCATTGTCCGGTTTATTGCACACACCACACCACATGAGGGTAAATGGGAGGCATCATACCGTGCTTTACAGGATCAGGCTCGTCAGACTTTGTTAGCCATTGGTGCAGAAGAGCCTAGAAAGACATAGTTCTTCTGTTTTGGTGTGAAGCTTCCCTCCATTTCATGCCTTTGTAGTCGTATTTTTATGACCAATCATCTTCAATCAGTCAGACTAACTTTATCACCGACATGAATCCACCCTTCAGCACCACTGGTAGCCAATCGCAAAAGTTGGCTTTTCCTGATTGAAGGTACGGGGCAGCGTTTTAAGTATTGGCAAGTCTTGTTTACCAGAATTAGAATTTACCTGCGTAGCAAGGCATCTTACCTTTGGTATCACCGCTTCGAAAATAACCCTACCAATCCGAATCTTTCGCCCCACCCAGCTTTGTTCTACCCATGTCTCCAGACTGGATAATAGCTTTGAAATTTTTCCAGTTTTTACAATAAAAATGCTTTCAATTTTTCCAGCAAATAAAGCTTAACTATTTGTTTATTAATCAATAACACTATTAGTTGACTGAAAAATGTTGCGCTAATTAGTGGATAATTTTCAACGCCGTTTTCCAGTTTAAAGGCTCAAGCACATTTTATGCCGCACTGGGGCAAAAGAGGAGTCCATATCATCACGAAAAAAGCGCGGCTTATTCCATCAGTTTAAAAAAATCTTTGGGTGCTCCACAGATCGGGCAGGACCAGTCGTTCGGTATATCGGCCCAACGGGTTCCGGGAGCAAGCCCGCTGTCAGGGTCACCCTTTGCTTCATCATAGATATGTTCACATTCCCTGCACTGGTATTTTTTAAAATCGGACATGATAATTCTCCTGGATGGGTTAGTTAATGAAAGTAGATTAAATGACGTTATCTAAGGAAGTGCTGAACAAATCGATTCCGTTCATGGTTCGACAAGCTCACCACGAACGGAATCAATAACTTACCGTTCGTCCTGAGCCTGTCGAAGGATTTAATCAGCGCTTCTCTAAGGGAATGCAATGATACCAAGAAGAAGAGAAAGGTAGCATTGCCTTTATTTTTCAAGTGCTTCGGTTACTCGCCGCCTAAGCATAGGGAGTAGCTCCTTCTCGAACCACGGATTTCGGCTAAGCCAAATATTATTTAGCGGACTTGGATGCGGAAGGGGAATTATCTTGGGCCAATGGGATTGCCAGCTTCGAACCGTCTCGGTAAGTGATGATCGTTCTTCGTTCATGTGATATACCTGCGCATACTGTCCAATAACCAGCGTAACTTCAAGATGGCGCAGATGACTGAGAAGTTGATCACGCCATGCCACCGCGCATTCAGGCCGTGGTGGAAGGTCACCGGATTTACCCGTGCCGGGAAAACAAAGGCCCATTGGCAAAATAGCTATCTGTCTCGAATCGTAAAAGACTTCGCGCGTCACTCCCATCTACTCACGCAAACGATCACCGCTGGCATCATCGAAAGGCACACCGGATTCATGAACTTTTCTTCCTGGCGCCTGGCCTGCAATCAATACACGAGCCTGCGGGTGCAGCTGTAGAACGGGCCGTACCCCATGCGGCAGATGTGCGGCACAACTAGAGCAGCCACGTACTTCGGCTAACAAAGATGCAAATGAATTCATGGGGCGACGTTCCTCGTGACAGGCGAATAACCAATCTCATCTTCCGCCGGAAGTCGAAGCGAAGGGAGCTTGTGACCAAAGCTCTGGCTATAGAAGGTCAGAGCATCGCTCTGTTTGGTCGCTGTTGGTCGCCGACACCCTTTAGAATTAATAGCATCCATCTCCCGCCTGCTCTCATACATTGCTCTTTCTCTCCAACTAGCGGAATAGCCAGCTGTTTTCCTGGATCACAACTGCCTGGTTATGCTCTTCGTCCTTTGCGCCATAGACGAGCGTCACGATACCCTTGTCCAGTTCTTGCTTTAAGAGCTGAATTTGCTCGCTATTGCCCTTGAGTTCATCTAAGTACCGTTCCTTGAACTCTCCCCACCTGTCTGGATTATGGCCAAACCATTTCCGGAGCTCCGTACTGGGAGCAATATCTTTGAGCCAAAGATTAATGCTTGCTTTTTCCTTTGTCAAACCGCGCGGCCAGAGCCTGTCCACGAGGATACGCCGGCCGTCATGCTTGTCCGGCAGTTCATATACCCTTTTAATCCTGAACCGATAATTTTCTGGCTGTTGCATTTATGTGTTGAATTCGTCGTTTGAGTTAAAAGGTAATCACGAGGTATCGTGCCACGTCATGCTTGAGTAATTTGCCAGGTATAGTACTAGCAATTTAAACTTTAAAGATAATTGTGAGTAAAACGACTGAATCAACTACAGCTCTAACAGAGTGCGGTTCATCGGGCATTAAATAAAGCAGTTGGCCGGATGTTAATACTTGTGTTCCCCCCATTGCTGCGCACTCAATTTCCCCTGTTATACAATGAATTACAGTGGGCCCTAATACCTTGTGATGTGGGAAATCTTTACCCGCCGGAAGAACAAGGCGAACAAGTTCCATTTCATCTGTTTTCGCAATTACTTTAGTTTTTTCATTTGGGACGTCTTGCGCCCAAGTTCCCAAGTCAACAATTTCACCTGGTGCTGCGTGATGTGTAGCCATGAATATTTCCTAATAAGTTTAAGTCCATCAAACACAAGTTAATAATCTAGAGACAAAAAAAGTAGTCGCTACTTCTTCGAGCTGATCATTAAATTTTTCAATCATCCCAGAAAGAGTAAGTTAACTAACCGACTTACGGATTTTGCAACCGATCCTTTAATAGATAGGTTTTATTACTTCAAAACGCCTGGTAAAATAGCCACACACCGCTGTATCGCGTTGAATGGAAAGAGCGTCAGTCCATCGGCTGTCGATGCACCCCCAGCCAGCCTTTGATTGATGCGATTACCAACGGTATGGCACCAAATATAATAAATACCAGGTCACCGGGCAGACGTAGCCACTCGATTAGGCGCGATCTTTCGCTCCCGATGTAGTCAAGGCTGCGTGCGTGCCAGTACCCATGCTGGACTACATCCCATACCTGTAATACTCCGCTAGGAAACAAGCTCATCATTAACATCAGAGCGAGGCCGACGTTGGTGCCCCAAAACCCGACCTTAACGTATTTCTCTATGCCAATCCAGCGTACATCGGTGCTAGTCTGGCGCAACACGAATACCATCAGCGCAAGCGCCAGCATGCCGAATACGCCCATCATCGCGGCATGACCATGGTTGGGCGTCAGTTGGGTGCCGACTTCATAGTAGCTGACGATCGGCAGGTTGATGAGGAAGCCGAAGATACCTGCGCCGACGAAGTTCCAGAAGCCCACGGACATCAAGAAGTAGAACGTCCATTTATGCGGTATTGCTACCGATTTGCCGCAGACGTCGCAGTCAGCTCGTGTGGTGCGCACGAAATCCCACGCGTCCAGGGTCAGTAGCGTCAACGGCACCACTTCCAGCACCGAGAACATCGCTGACAGTGCCATATTGAAACTACTCTGGCCGGTAAAATACCAGTGATGGCCAGTGCCGATCAGGCCACCGGCGAAATACAGAATGGCATCAAGGTAAATCACTCGAAGCGCGACGTTGCGCTGGGTAAGACCCAGTTGATAAAACATCAGCGCCACCATCGTGGTTGCAAAGAATTCAAAGAATCCTTCGACCCATAGATGAATGATCCAGAAGCGCCAGGTATCGACCACGGTGAAGTTGGTTTTGGCGTCAAAAAAGAGTGCCGGAATGTAGAACAGAGGAATCGCCAGGGAAGCCAGCAGGAACAGCCTGACCAAAGGTTTCGCTGAGGGCTCGCTCAAGGTATCTGACTGCACCAGCTTTAATAATATTGCAAACCACACCAACAGACCGGCGATAAGCAGGTACTGCCACAGCCGGCCGAGCTCCAGGTATTCCCAGCCCTGGTTGCCAAGCCAGAACCACCATTGTCCCAGCATTTGCGAGATGCCCGCCCACTCGCCTAACAGGCTGCCGCCTATGACCACGACGAAAGCACCGAACAGCAGATGAACCCAGCCAGCGAACCAGCGCGGTTCATCGTTGCTCAGTGAACGGCCGAGAAACAAAGCCGCGGCAACATAGGCGGTAGCTATCCAGAAAACCGCGGTTTGCAGATGCCAGGTGCGCATCAGATTGCTGGGAAATAGCCGCTCTAGTTGGAAGCCGTAAAAACTGCCCGGATCGGCACGATAGTGCGCCACCGCACCACCCACCAAAGTCTGCATAAGAAACAGTAGCGCCATCACCACGAAGAATTTCACCAGTGCCAGCTGGCCGGCACTGGCTTGACCAGGCAACAGATGAGGGTGCACATGCTGCCCGGTGCTAATCCAGCCAAGATAATCGAACTTGCCGAACATCAACAGTACGATTGCAATACCGGCTAGCAGCACGATAAGACTCAGCGCACTCCACACCAGTGCGCCGGGTATCGGCGTATTACCAACGCTGGGGTCGTATGGAAAATTGTTGGTATAGGAGTAATTCTCACCGGGACGGTTGGTCACCGAGGCCCACGCAGTCCATGTGACGAATGCGGTAAACTGCTGCAATTCAGTCGGGTCACTGATCAGTCCACGCTTGAGCCCACCATTACGTGCGGGGTTAAGGAAGTAATCAGTCCAGTAAGCAATCTGTCGGTGGTAGGCGGCAGTCTCCGGCATTGTTAGATGCAGCGTTGCACTGGCAGCGTCATAACGATTGGTTTTTAACTCGACTGCTGTTTGCGCATACACTGCCGCCAGTTGTCCAGGCGTCAGCACAGACAGCGGCTGCTGGTATTGCTGCTGCGCAATGACCGTGGCGGTATCCTCGCCGATACGGTGCAATGCCTCAGCCGAGTAATCGGGACCAAGATATGCACCATGACCCCAGATACTGCCGTTGTTCATCAATCCGTACTTGAGAAAGATGGCCTGGCCTTCGCTGATGTCGTCGCCGGTAAACAGGCGAACACCTTGTGCATCAAGCACCTGCGCAGGAATCGGCGGAGCGTTGCGATAGGCCAACGATGTGATGACGATCAGGCCTGAAAAGCCCAGCACCATCACGATCAACACCGTGCGCAGCCACCAGGGAGACAGCGCAGAGTCCTCTGTAGTTAAGGGTTGTGCGGCAACACTCATAAGTATTCTCCTTTAATTAAGTACCTAATACAGCCGTCATCAGTAGCCTGAAAACTCTTCCGTCCGGATGTTGTCATCGTCGACACCCGCTTCGCTCAGTATTTGTCGCATCACATTCACCATCGCGGGCGGGCCGTCGATGTAGTAGATGGGAAGTATCAAATTATCAATGTATTTCAGGAGCATGACTTTGCTGATAACCCCGGTTTCTCCATGCCACTCGCGACTGGACATTTCCATCTGCGTCATCGTGCCGATAAAGGTATAGTTTGGATTGGTGTTGTGAGATTCCATCATATCGTCCAGAAACGCCGTATCTTCCGGCTTTCGGTTGGAATAAAAGACCAGGATTCGGTGCGGAACATTATCGTGAATAGCTTGAAGAATAATGCTTCTCACCGGCGTAATGCCAATACCGCCGGTTAGGAAAACAGCTGGAATGCTCGCATTGCTGTGCAGCGTGAACGAGCCATGAGGAGCATTCAGTGTCACTTCCGTGCCAGGCTCCATTGTTTTTAATACCCGCTTGAACGCAGTGTCACGCATGCGTGTCGCCAGTATAAGATCGTCTTCGTAAGGAGCGCTTGCAAATGAAAATGCTCGTTTGTTGCCTTCGGTGTCTGTTTCAGCGGGGTTGATCAGGGACCAGCCAGCGAACTGACCTGCTTTATAGGTAAACCCTGCGGGTTTTTCAAAATGAAACGCCATCGTTCCATCTGCGATTTCCCGATGGCATTTCAGTTTTACTTTGTAGTTGGGCATGGCGTAATTCTCCTTATTTTTGTTGAAAATATAGCGATGGCAACAATGTCGCGCGCAGTGGTAGAACGTAAAGACAACCGGGCGCGACCCACCAAAGCTCAAAGATGAGAAAGGGTCTTATGGCCGCGCTCCGGTTAAGCGCAATGTTCGACATTGTGTGTATTCCGACTCCTATGATTCATTTCCCAGCTATATCCATTATTTCTTTTCCGTTAGATCACCCGCTGGAACAACTCCGTCGGAACGGCCTTTAAGATAGGCATACAGGTTGTCACTGCCGTCGACCACGACTTTGTTGCCACTGAACGAATACATGATCCCACGGCCATCAATAAGGACCCGGTGGAATTGTTCTTTAGTCAGGTTTTTCAAGCTGTGAAGTAGATTCGGATTGCTCACATTGCCTTCTCCAGTTGCTCCATGACAGCTACCGCAAGCTTCCTTTCTGTAAATATTCCAGCCGTTGAAAACAGCCTTATCGACACTGCTACCTTCGATCGAATTAGTTGTTTGTGCGTAAACAGGTTGATTTGTGAATAATGCAATACCGCAGACCATAACGGCGACCGGTATAATTTTATATTTGCTACAAAACATTTTGTTCATTGTTGCCTCACTTAAATCACAAGTTATGAAATACCCCAGTTTCACTCGCACACCACATCAACTTCGTCAGCAGCGGCGTTCTAGCTTCACCCAATGCGACAAAAGTTCAGAGTGCTTTTGTCTATGACAAATATAGTACGGCACGTCTCTATCTGAGAATTAGGCCATGGAAGGCCCGCCCCAAAAGCTAAAGAGTGTTTGACCTCTCCACACTCTGATGACTTTCGACGAGAATAAATGAAACATTCTTAATCTGGATGATCTCATAATTTTTTAACAATGTCGCTCGGTCTCGCCTTCTTCAATCCATGTTTTTTCATCCAGTTATACAGATTAGGTCCTGTGGTGTTGTAGCGTTGCGCAATAGATTTCTTGGTCAAACCTTGTGCCAACAAACGCTCGATTTCTGGTCGAAAGACATCCAGTTTACTTTTGCCTGGCCCTTTGGGGCGGCCAACATTAATCCCTTGAGCTTTTTTGGAGCGTAAACCGTCCTTAATTCTCTGCGAAATTAAGTCTCGCTCAATCTCTGTTGCCATCGAAAATGCCAGTGATATCTTGCTTTGAGAGCTTTGATTAAGTTGCCAATTCCCCTTTACTGAATACACGTAGATTCCTTTATACGTTACCAGTGATAATATTTCCATACACTCCAGCATGCTACGACCCAAGCGCGAGAGTTCGGTCACAATAATGACATCGTTGGCTTGCAGCTCATCTAATACCCCAGCAATTTGACGCTCCTGCCATGGAATACGGCAAGAGGCAAGCTCTTCAGTGAAATGTACTTTTCCAAGATCATGCTGATTGGCAAAGTGCAGAATGTCAGCCTTATTTTTTTCGAGGTTTTGATCGCGCATCGATTCCTGCAAATAAGCAACGATCTTTCGCGCTGATGGTGTAGCCTGACTTGTCATATTTAAACCTATTTTTCTTGTTGTACAACCCATTATTTTTAGTATAAAAATTTACCCAATTTTCTATTGTAGCGTCGGATCAAATGACAAAAATCCTACGATGAGCGCTAATCAGGAAGACTGACTGACATTGAACGTATCGGCATAAATATTCTTCATGGATGCACCTGCCAGAAAGACTTTCCTCTTGATACCCACTTCTAATACGGCATCGACATGTTCCTGGCCAGACTGTTGATAATCGATGGACGACATGCTCTGGTTGTACCATTGCCCGATGGCATTATGCCAATTACCGAGATTGGCGTTGCGATCTCCAATGGCAATGGGAAGGTGATAATAATGCTTGCTCAGTATTGCTTTGAACCCGTCCCCCATTTAATTGCAAGATTGCTTCCTTCACCAATAGGAAGGTTGGCGTCCAGTACTCCGGAAGCGATGTTGTGGGCTCCAAGCTGGCGAATTTTTCCATTGAGGGCGATGTCTGGAGAAGTTCTGCTACCGGCACATTACCATCCTTACTGACCAGGCCGGCGATGAGTACTCCGCCAGGGTTGTTATAGATCTTTTCTACCAGGTACGGATAGAATGGCATCGCTTGATAGTGATGATACACGGGAAACCGGGTTTCAATCAGATCAGGAATCACCTCAAGCGGTGGTGACGCCACCGGTACTACAAGAATTGTGCGTATCTCAGCTATCTTGTAGGACGACGGTTTGATCGGTGTAGCGAGGCAGCCAGTTAATACCTTGAGCAGTGGAAGCAATACGCCATAGCTTTTCATAGTTGGCGAGGATCGCTGCATATCAAACCTTTTTTCGAAAAAGTGGCTGATGCCTACATGACTCGACGGCTTCCGGTAAACAATATTCACGGATGTCTCGGCAGAGACGATTTTGGCGTTCAACTTTCTATAGAGAGCTTTACTTTTCTCACTCCACCAGGCAGTCAGTTTATTTTGTGTCACAATTGTCTCCAGGCAGAGTTAAGTGCACCGAGATTAAGACGAAGCATTTACCAGCAGCCATTTTTTTCAGATGATCTGTCTTATTAATCTCCCGGTCTAATAAACTTGGTCCACTCATCCATCGTTGTCACAGGATGGATGGCCCCATGCTGGGTGGGGATAAGAGGCTCAAAGAACTCAAGCATGCTCTGGTAGTCTTTAGCCTGCACGATGATGTAGTAGACATGCTCTGTTGCCCCAACATAGGCTCCAAGAATCTTGACTCCTTTTTTTGCGGCTTTCTTGCGTTTAGCCCAGAAGTCACTGAGCATTTGAGCACCTTCCTTACTCCTGCCTGGACAATTTTCCGGGGTATGGGTCCAGTGGGCAACAAAGAACATTCCATCGTTTTCGGTTTTTTCCCCTGCGGCTATCATTTCCTCGTCCATTTTCGTCTCCTTAAGTTGATGGTTGCGTTTTGATACGAGGACAGCGACTGGCAACCCATTCAATAGCTGTCTGTTTAATAGACGTTTACTCCTTCACGCTTGCTAATATAAAAGCTTATCACCATATAAGACAAACGATCTTTATTGGACATTAATATCGACATATCCGATACTAACGCTATGGACATAGATCAGATTAGAACTTTTTTGGGAGTAGTCGCCAATGGCAGCTTTCTGGAAGCGGCCAATAGGCTGCATGTTACCCAATCGACCGTGAGTACCCGGATACAGCGGTTGGAAGCCTATCTGGGTGTTACCCTGTTTGTGCGCAATCGCTCCGGCGCTGCGTTAACGCCACCAGGACATCGCTTTTTGCGCCATGCCAAATCCCTGTTGTTAACACTGGAACAAGCGCGACATGATATTGGCTTGCCCAGTCGTTATCGTGCCAGCATTACAGTCGGTGCAAGGATTGCCTTATGGGAAGAGTTGTTGCCCCGATGGATTGGTGCAATGCGAAAGCAGGCTCCGGATATTTCCATTCGTAGCGAAATTGGCTTTGAAGAAGATTTAATGCGCGGGCTCATCGAAGGCAGGATGGATGTGGGCATGATGTACACACCACAACATAGCCCCGGCCTTCAGATTGAGCATTTATTTGATGAAACACTGGAGCTACTGACTACCGATCCAGATAAACCCTGGCCGAATGAGGACTACATTTACGTAGACTGGGGACCGGCATTTTACGCACTGCACAGTAGTAGTTATCCTGATCTGGAGAGCCCTCCTCAAATGGTAAATATCGGCTGGCTGGCAGTACAGTTAATCATCAGCAATGGCGGCTCATGTTTTCTGCCTATGCGCTTGGCTGAACCTTTAATCCAGGCAAAAAAATTGTTTCATGTATCTGGCAGTCCGCAATTTAGATTGCCCGTTTATATGGTTTTTCCACGCGATAGTGATTCCATTGTGTTGCAACAGGTGCTGGAAAGCTTACGTTCATTGGCCGTTGTTGGGCAACAAAAAGCTATGAATTGAATTTGTATAAGCCGTTGATCAACCAAAGGCTTTGATTTTCACAGAATTCATCTGCGCCATCGACTCCAACAACTGGGTGGGCAATGATTATTGTGTTGCTAATTTCCCCAATTCATTGGCTACCGCCCCATGACTTTTTTATATCCTCAACAACTTCACCAATTTATACGCCCTCAGCCACACCGTGGATGAGCCCCGCAAGTGCCACTCCGACTCCACATTGACTGGATTTTTCTTTAATAAACGGGGTTAATTAACCGTTGCTGCCTGGCAATGTTGCATAAACTAACGGGTGTGAGTCCCACCCAGGTATTCGCTAGCCAAGAGCCTAGTATCGAGCCTTACCAGGCATATCGGTAACGATGTGCTTGATGCGTATGCACGAAAGGAAGCGAGGCGCAAAGGTAACAGGTGATGCTGACCCTGAAGGATAAAGTCCCGAAATAACTACATTGGATATGGCCGATAGTTTGGTTATGCTAGGTTCTATTGACGTTTTACCAATCCGGTAGAATTAATCATTTTGAGTGGAATGAACCGGATAAATTTAATCGATGAGGAATGGGTACAAATATTGGCAAACTTAAAGAAATTGACAGGCATTCACGTCGGGCAGCCAGACACTTGCAGACAATTTATTAGTACCTGCTTCTGAATATTACGTTCGGGGTCGCACTGGCGGGTTTTGCCACCAACGCATGGTAAGTGAAATAGCATATTCAAGCGTTTTTCACGCTGGTGCGCCAATGGCGCATGGGAGAGGCTCTTTGGGTATTTTTCTGAAGCCTCTGATTTACAATATATTTCTATAGACGGATCGGTGGTTATGGCGCATACCTGCGCTGCTGGGGCGGCATACAGCTCTGTCGATAATGAGGCACTGGGGCGTTCCAAAGGTGGTTTTAGCTGTAAGATCCACGCGCTCTGCGATGTTTTGGGCATACCGATTAAGTACATTCTGACAGGCGGCCAGGAAGCTGAATGCAAACAAGCGATACCCTTGCTTGAAAACGTTAAAACCTCAGCCGTTTTAGTAGACAAGGCTTACGACACAAACGAGTTGAGGGTTTGGTTGGAATCTCGGGGAATAAAAGCCGTTATCCCGCCAGAATCGAATCGAAAAGAAAAAATTGAGTGCGATTATTGGCATTATAAAGAGCGGCATATGGTTGAATGTATGTTTGGCAAGCTTAAACACTACCGTAGAATTGCCACTCGATATGAGAAGAAAGCTATTAATTACATGGGGATGCTATCATTTTCCTCGGTGCTTTTATGGCTGAGATGAAATGTCAACAGAACCTAGTGCGCATGTGGCGACCAACGCAAAAAAGGGTATGAGGACTTTGTACAATTTAACCTACTGTGGAAAGAAAATTAGCCCAATAAGTTACTTAATTTTCCATCATAAGGTTTAAACCACCGGCTTTAGCCGGTCAGCTTTAGCTGTGATAATAAGCCATAAGGAGGTGGTTTATGGAATACAGATATGGGAGCCATACGGTTTACCAAGTTGAATACCATTTTGTCTGGGTAATCAAATATCGTTACAAAGTTTTGAGAGGTGAGATTGCGGAGCGAGTTAGAGAATTGGTTAGGCAGACATGTGAATTGATCTTTACCCAATTTCTTGGACATATTGCTAAGAGACCATTTTGGCTTCAAAATCTTCTGGGCTGAAATAGCCTAATTTCGAGTGAAGTCTTTTGCGATTGTAATACACCTCAATATATTCGAATACATGTTGTTTTGCCTCGGCGCGAGTCAAGAATTTTTCGCCATGTATGGCTTCGACTTTAAGGCTGTGATTCCAGCTTTCCATCGCCGCATTATCGTAACAATCGCCTTTCTTGCTCATGCTACAGATCATCAGGTGTTTGCCTAAAAGCTTTTGATAGACTGCTGAGCAATACTGACTGCCACGGTCAGAATGGATGATGACGCCTTTAGGCAATTTTCGCCGCCATAAAGCCATTGTAAGCGCATCGCATACCAGTGCCGCTGTCATGCGTTCAGCCATTGCCCAACCCACTACCCGACGCGAATACAGTTCAAGCACGACAGCCAAATACAACCAACCTTCTTCTGTCCAAAGTAGAGTAAGAAGCAGGACGTAGTCTTTCCTGCTTCTCCTCCCCGAACCATACGTGCACCTTTCAGCGCATACGGCTCTCCATTTAAGAATGGCTCATAGCCATTGCAACGTCTTTATAGCGAGAGGTGACGGTATTCCTTATTTCATCACGTATTATGTACGGATTCGTTTCTGGATTGCGCCACCGGAATTGGCTTTTACGACTGGTGACCAGCCGCCTAAGTACAACACCCTCTAGATTTCCTTTACCATTACGACCATACAAGACCCAAGTTTTCGCTTTACTTGTCTCAGGCCTCCGAAACCATTGTTTTATCAATGATTTGATTGACGTGCGAAATTTTCTGGCTAGCCAATATCCGATCTTCCAGAACATTATCTGATCTAGTTTTCCAAACATGACCGCTGTATAGTCAGTAAATTGATAGAAATTTGCCCATCCCGATAATTTCCGGTTTAGACGAACAATGAGATCTATTTTATTTTCACTATAGTTACTGGATAATTCATTCACTAACTTTGCAGCGAAGTGTTTGAATTTGTCCTTAGGTATTGTTGTTACTATCCGCTTATTACCAAGACTTCCACGTTTACGAATAATCCTATGTCCTAGAAAAACAAAGCCGTCATCAACATGTGTCACATGGGTTTTGTCCATATTGAGTGTTAATTTTAGTTCATCTTCTAAGAAGCTTCGGCATTCTTCACGCATAGCTTCCGCTTGGGCTTTTGTGCCTTTAACAATAACAACAAAGTCATCTGCGTAGCGACAATAACTAATGGCGGGACGCCATTGCCTGTTTTCTAGCATCGCAATAGGTCGTTTACTATCAATACTGTGATTCCAAGACCATCGATCTTTTCGCACTTTATTGTTTAGGTATTTTGCATCCAACCATTGATCAAACTCGTTGAGCATAATATTGGATAGCAACGGCGATATCACACCCCCTTGCGGAACCCCTTCACTTGAAGCGCAAAAGAGACCTTGATCAACATGGCCAGCTTTAATGAACTGCCAAAGCAGAGCTAGGAATCGTTGATCGCAGATTCTTTTCCGTACATATTTCAGCAACAGTTTGTGATGCACTGTATCAAAGTAGCTTGCTAGATCACCTTCGATGACCCAGCGACCTGCTGTGTAATTACTATCTTGTAACTGAAATTTCACTGTCCTAATCGCATGATGAACGCTGCGTTCCGGCCTGAATCCATAGGAGGAGCGATGAAAATCACTTTCCCATATAGGCTCCATAACCATCAGCATCGCTCGCTGCACAATTCGGTCAGTTAATGTCGGAATACCTAACGGTCTTTGTTTACCATTCGCTTTAGGAATATAAACTCGTCTTGCTGGTGAAGGTCTATAATCTCCAGATAACAGTTGTAGCCGAATCTGCTCCAAGTGTTGATCAAGGTGACCTTCCAGCATGGCTTTGTTGATTCCATCAATTCCCGCTGTTTTAGCACCGCTAGATGCAAGTGTAATGCGAGCTGCTTCAAGCAACCAAGACCGATTAGTAATGAGTCTTAACAAACGATCAAATTTACGCTGACCATCCGCTTCAGCCCACGTTGCAATTTTGTTTTGCATTTCACTGATTATCAAAGGTCTTCACCTCTCTAAAGTCAGATAATTTGCCAAGCAAATTTCTTAAACTGTTTCCCTTCGCCCTGTAATGGGTTTTCCCCATCTCAGACTACTACGAAAACTCCGCCAATCTATTTATCATCGGGGTCACACTCCCTTAGCATCTAAATAGACCTTCCCCAGTCCACATGCTGGACTCAAGCGTATTGGGTAGGCTGCCGATCGCAGTCTTTAGCCTTGCTTTCTGCAAGTTGATACAGATGCTTTGATTTAACTACGCTCTTTTCAAAGCCCATTTCTATTGCCCTACATATACAATAGAAAGTGAAGAAATAAGCTACCTGTCAATTCTTCTTATCTGTATTCCACCTGTTAAACCGTGTAGGTGGAGGCGACATTTCAGCCCATAGATACGGATTAATCGGTTCGTGTTCCTCAGCCTTCCAATACTCAGCCTAGAGGTGCATCTTGGCGTAACGGTTTCGCCTCACACCCCGTTTCCCACGGGCTACGTCACTCTGCTAGTGTACAGCAGATCACCGCCGCTTCGGCTCTCACTCTCTCATAGCAGAAAGTGGGCATTTGTTTAATAGCTTCTGCGAATAAAACAAATGCATTCCAAACATGCTCAAGCTTTGTTAGTGTCTATCCATAACACCTCCAAAGGTTGGGCGCACTATAGGTGATATCGGACACCCACTTTTGATCGGGGACATCGGCTTCAAAATTCTGCTCCAACAGATTCGGCGCAACGGGTAATGAGTGGTTGCTATTGGTCGTGGCCTTGTATTTCTTGGCCGCTTTAGCACGCCAACCATTTTCCCGCATAATCTTGGCCACTCGATTGTGGCTTGTTGATATGCCTTCTCTTTGTAGTATCAAGGTAATGCGGGGGGATCCAGCGCGCGCTTTTTCGTCATCAAAGACGCGCTTGATATTTTCTGACAAAGCTTTATTGGCTTGGCTTCGTTTGGAAGGCGGATGCAACTTCCATCTATAATAGCCACTGCGCGACACCTCGACGATGCGGCACATCATGGTCACCCGAAAGTCACCTTCATTGATTTTGATCATCGCGTACTTCACTTCGGCTGTTTTGCAAAGTACGCTGCCGCTTTTTTTAAGAAAGCTACCTCATCTTCCAGACGGGTATTCTCTCGCTTAAGACGGGCTGTTTCTGCTTGCTGTAGCCTTTGATCCTCGAATGACTGGCCGGTTTGCCGACTCTTTGCACGCCACAAATATAATAGTGACTCCGCAATACCTAAATCCTGGGCGGTCTTGGGTATGCCATCACGGTCTGCACGCTCAAGAACCTGAGCTTTAAACTGGACTGTATATTTTTGACGTTTTGATTGGACGCCTTCTTCTTTCTTGATTTTCATTGGTCACCTCGGGGTTAGAGATTACTCTCTTAGCCGTGTGTCCGTAAAATCAGGTAAAGATCAAATCGTTTGAAATTCGGATTATCCGGGGTGCGGTGAGTAAAGATCATGTCCATATTTTGGTGAGTGCGCCACCGAATTTAGCGCCGAGTGAAATTATGAGGCGGATCAAAGGGCGAACAGCAAATTACCTGTTTGAAGAGTTTCCGCACTTAAAGAAGCGTTACTGGGGTCAACATTTTTGGGCGCGTGGATATTTTTGCGCCACAGTCGGTCAGATGACGGAAGAGATGATCAAGCAATATTTGGAGCATCATTTTGAGCCCAATATTAACGATAACTTTAAAATGGAGCCAGATTAAGACGCGTCGTTTAGTCGACGCGTATCCGGACTTTCAGTCCGTTACTCGAACCCACCGGCTTTAGCCGGTGGTTGTTTAGTTAGAACAAAAAAACACAATCGATTACAGCTAGTTTAGAGAAGTGGAGTGGACGTCAATATCACATAACCTCGACATTGCCCGTCAGTTTGATCGCTCGTTCGTTATAAAGAGCAGCAATTAAATTAGCCTGATACACCATGCCCACCAAGCGATTTTCGTTATTTACAATCGGAATTTGTCGGTAGCCTTGATTTGACATCAGTGGAATAAGATCGGAAATATGAGCGCTTTCCGGCAATACACTAACAGAGGTTGTCATAATATGGCCGATTGATTCCGGTTTATCAGTCGATACATTAGGAGTACGGCGTATAAAAGCCCGAAATTTTTCTTGAAAAGTTTCATTAACGCTAACGTTAATGAATTTAAAAAAGTCATTCCAGGTAATAATTCCGATAACGCGTCTGGCTCTGTCAATCACGGGCATGGCCTTGAGTTTTCCGCTATGCATGATTTTCCAGGCTTCTTGAACTTCTGTTCCGTATTCAACGGTTAGTATATTTTTAACCATAATATCCGCACAGGTGATATTGCCTCTGTACCGTTTAAAGCTTTGCATTTGAGCATCGGCCAGTAATTTACTCAAATCTCCTGTAGAGACATCCATAAACACATCCCTATTGCCCAAAGCTTGCTCCAGATCCTGTTCTGAAATGCCAATCCGCTGAGAAGCGTTGTATGATGATGGAGTTGTCTTTATGTTTTTTTTGTCTGCTAGATGAGAAACTGTAGGATATTCATAACGCAAAACCAAGCGGTTAATGGCAATCGCCATAATGAGCATAATGAATACATTTAAGCCTACCGGCATCAACACAAAACCATAACCGAGTGACGTGATCGGATCGCCCGCCATGATTGGTATAAGCGCTGTTGCCGCGCCAGGCGGATGCAAACATCTAAACAATAGCATGACCAAAACACTTACACCAACCGCACAAGCCGATGCTAAAGCCGTATCGGTAAATACCTGAGCACTCCATATCCCAACCAAAGCTGACACCAATTGCCCGCCGACCAGTGGCCAGGGCTGTACAAGCGGGCTATGGGGAATGATAAATAACATCACTGCAGACGGCCCCATAGAGGCAACTATAATCGGGTAAGCGGCGCTTGCGCTGAACTTATGCGTTATACATGCAACAACCAAAATAGCAATGAAACATGAAGCAATGGAAAGAAGCTTGCCTTTGATGCTTAAATTTACCGGATCAACGGTAATAAAACGAAAAAAATGCTTAAGGTTGATCATGAGCGACATCGTTCAGGTAGGGGTAACCAAAAAGGCATCGGCGTATATGTCTGCTGATGAAGCGCCTTTGAGAAAGGTCATTTTTTTCATTTGATTGACCATTTCAGGATGACCGCAGAGAAACACGCGCCAACCTTTTAAATCAGCAAGCGAAGCTAATGCAACTTCATTGACCCGCCCGTGGGTAAAACCTTGAGGAACATGATTGCTCGATATGCAAGGGATGTAATGGAAATTTTCATGCTGTTCGGCAAGTTGGCGCATTTCCTCAATCCGGTAAAGATCCTCGACTTCACGACTGCCATGAAACAGATATATGGGGCCGGAATGACCCTGTGCCAGTGCATCGGTCAAAATACCCGCCAGTGGAGCCAGGCCTGTCCCAGTTCCTACCAGAAGCAAGCCTTGCTCTCTTCTTTCGGGCAGATAAAAGCAATGCCCGCGCGGTTCAGATACGGCAATAGTATTTCCAACCTTGATCTCATCATGTAGCCATTCACTAAACCTGCCATTGGGTAAACGACGAATATGGAACTCTAGGGTATTGGATTCTTGCGGGGTATTTGCTATCGAATAGCTGCGCGTTAATCCGTCGGCCCTCTGTAAATTAACAAATTGTCCGGCGTTAAATTCGAACGCATCCTTAAAAGCTATGATCAACAGCAGCGTATTTCTATTAAGCAATTCGTTAACAACAACCGTTCCTTCGGTATAAAATTCTGATTGATCGGGCAGTTTAATGACCATGTCCTGTTCTGGACAACATAGACAGGCAAGGAAATAATTGCGTTTTTTTAGGGTATTCTTTAAACCCGCCTGAGCAACTTCCGGTGGAATGGTATTGGGACTACGCACCATGCAGCTATGGCAGGTGCCTTTTTTACAGGCGTAGGAAATATTAACATTTTCGCGTAATAATGCGTCCAGCACTGTTTCATCCGGTTGGCAATTATAAGTATTGTCTTCAATCGTTAATTTATACATGACTCTACCGTTAAAACTGACTCCATAATGTAAAAAGTAAAAACATCATGGAGTAGTGTTGTTGTGTTTATCTGCCTAATACATCATTGCGTGTGGTTTCACAAATAACGACCACTTCAGCGATTAGTTCTTGAGGGACATTTAACTCTTCCAAGGTTGCCCCCAAATTTTCTACAACTGCGTCGAAATGACTGTCATCTAAGCCCATCTTAAGAAGGTGCGCATGGCCTTTGCGCATATCTTCCCCTGTATAGCTATGAGGACCGCCAAATGCCATAGTCAAGAATGCTTTTTGTTTAGCCGCTTGTTTTTCCATATCAACGTTATCAAAAAAATGGTTGATATGTTGGTCACTCAAAACCTTACGATAAAAAATATCAACGGCCGCATTGACTGCGGGTTCTCCGCCTATTCTTTCGTAAAGAGGTTTGCTGAGGGTTGTTTCTGCATTATCTTGTGCTTCAGTCATTATTGTTTCCTTATGGGTATATGGCCTGTTTGCAACCAAACAGGGTTGGTGACGGAAAAAGAATACCAAGTTAATGTCGCTTATACAATTTAAATATGTTAAAACTTGTTTTTATGTTAAATGTGGTGTCTATTGTTATACTTTTAAGCTTTAATGCGGATCAATTAAAAGCGTTTTTATGACAGATAAGATCAGGCCACGGCAGCAGCAAATTCTAAAACTGCTGCTAGAAAATAAAGCAGGGCTGAGTATTGATGAGATTGCCACAACATTAACTATTTCCCGTAACGCTGTGCAGCAGCATTTTGTTGTGCTGGAAAGAGACGGTTATATACAGGCGGGTGTACTCAATAAAACAGCAGGACGTCCGGTGCGTAGCTATGTTTTAACTGAAGCAGGGATTAACAGCTTTCCAAAGCAATATGCCTGGTTTTCTGAGCTCATTCTTACTGATCTAAAAAACGAACTCGGTTCCGAAGCTTTTCAGCGTTATCTGCATAAGTTGGGTAGTAACTTGTCACAAAGTCTGTTACCTCAATTTGAGGGTAAACAGACGGACGAGCGGATTGAGGCATTAGTGAAAGTGATGGAAGGATTGGGTTTTAATGCAAGGAATATGACAGACTCCAGCACGAATGAGCATGCTATTGAAGCCAACAATTGTATATATCATGACCTAGCAAAAAAACATGAAGAACTTTGCGAGTTTGATAGAACGCTCATATCCTCTTTACTGGATAAAACAATTGATCATGTGGAGTGTATGGCAAAAGGTGGCGCTGTTTGTCGCTTTAAAATCATCAACCATGATGTGTCAACACTTTTCCGGACACAAAGTTAAGCAGATTTTAGCTGCATTTCGTAGTCCACTGGCGACACATAGTGATTTGCGGAATGAAGTCGCTCACGGTTGTAAAACACCTCGATATATTCAAATATATCCTGCTTAGCCTCAGCTCTGGTTTGATAACGCTGATGATGAACCAGTTCTGTTTTCAAGGTATGAAAGAAGCTTTCTGAGACGGCATTATCCCAGCAGTTGCCTTTGCGACTCATGCTTTGGATAATGCCATGCTCCTGCAATAGCGTTCGATGACTGTCAGAGGCGTACTGACTGCCTCTATCGGTATGCCATATCAAGCCTTTACCGGGTTTACGCTGCCAAACGGCCATCAATAACGCATCGTTCACCAGTTTGGCCCGCATGTGCTCAGCCATTGACCAGCCGACCACTTGCCGCGAGTACAGGTCAATCACGACAGCCAAATACAGCCAACCTTCCAGTGTATGAATATAGGTGATGTCGCCGACATAGGTTTGATTCGGTTGCGCCACCGTGAATTGCCGATCCAAGTGATTGGGGGCAATGGGCAAATTATGCTTGGAATTCGTGGTCGCTTTGAATTTGCGCTTGGTTTTACAGGCTAAACCCGCAGCAGCCATTAACCGGCCGATACGACGTCGACTGACCTGCCGATCCCGGTTGATTAAGGCCTCCTTGAGGCGACGCGTACCGTAGTTTTTCCGACTCTTCTGGAACAGGGTCTTTATGACCTCAACCAGCTCGGCATCGTCTTTTTCAATGGCTGTCTGAGGGCGCTCCTGCCAAGCATAGTAAGCGCTACGAGAAACGCTCATGAACCGGCACATCGATTTAACCGAAAATTCGCTCTCATGTTGTTTGACCCAGGCGTACTTCACCGTTGCTCCTTGGCAAAGTACGCCGCTGCTTTTTTTAACAGGTCACGTTCCTCTATTAATCGGGCGTTTTCCTTCTTCAGCCGCTTCAATTCTTCGTATAGATGCTCATCGGTTCGCACGGTTTTGCTGTACTCCTTCGGCTGGCTATATTTGTTGATCCAGGTATGGAGCGTATTGGCATTGACTCCTAAATCCCTGGCTGTTTGGGTAATCGGCTTATCAGAACCTATCGCCAGCTTCACCGAGGATTCTCTAAATTCGGCGCTATATATTTTTACTTTTTTGTTTTTCTTGATCCATTTTCGACACACTCTCTATTTTCAGATTATTTTAGATTGTGTGTCCGGTTTAGTGTAGCCACTTCACACATGAGGGTAAATGGGAGGCATCATACCGTGCTTTACAGGATCAGGCTCGTCAGACTTTGTTAGCCATTGGTGTAGATGACGTAAAGGAGACTGGAGAGACATAGATTTTCTGACTTCAATCCTACTTCTCCAGATCAACCATCTTCGATCAAGAAGACAGGCTTTATCGCCGATGTGAATCTGTCCTCCAGCACCACTCGTTACCATCCCAATCGCAAAAGTCGGCTTTTTCTGATTAAAGGTGCTGAGCAGCGTTTTGATGCTCGGCAAATCTCGTACGCCTGAGTTAGGGTTAGCCTGTGTAGCGAGGCATCTGCTCTTCGGTGTCACTACATCGAAAATAACCTGACCGATAAGAATTTTTCGCTTCACCCAGCTTTGTTCTTCCCATGGCTCCAGACCTTCAATAGCGATGTTTGAGCGAAAACGCAGCTCACTGAGATCGACATCACCGACTGCACCGGCAACAGCGACCAGGGCTTTCACGGCTATGCAAGGTTATCTGACCAGCTTCATTATCCTGATAACGGGACATAATTCCGTTTCCAACAACGCGTAGCGGAAGCCGATCTGGATGAAAAGAAAGTGGATTCTCGTCCAGTTTGAGGACATAATTTTCAATCGCCGCCGCTATTCGCTTATACCCATTATCATCCGGTGGCTCATCGACCAAAACCGTGTCTTCAAAACTGATGCCTAATCTAAGCGTATGATGATTGAACCGAAGGTGAAGGCGGGCTATGCCAGGCGTGTTCACTAGAGCAATGAATCGTGTTTTGTACTCCAAGCATCATCAATCACGCCTGAACTGGCAAAGCGGATACCAAGAACTCGATCCCCCGCGATTCGACCTTGAGCAAGACATCTAAAACTTCACATGCTTCAGGAGTAAAACCTTTCACGGGATAACGATATAAGGCAACGACACGAGGCATATGCATTCTTCATACAGAAAAAACTGATTTCCACTAGCAACCCAAGCTTAAATAACCAATGCAGAATCTAATGGCTTTTGTTTAAAATCTGGATCATGATCTAATGTGGGGCTAGATTTTTTTGTATTTAACAGGCTTGCGCTCCTGCTATTATTAATTGATGAGGAAAGTACAAGGTTCAAAATACACAACTATATTTTTCGCCTTGTACTTAACGCCTGACTTATTTAACTTTCAATAACCTCAGGTGCTTTTCTCGTTTCCCCCTTGCCTATCGTTAGTAAATCCCAGACTAACAAAATAAATCCGGCAAAGGTCATGCCGCCAAAAAACAAACGCCAGACCATCGCACTTTGAAATGACGGATGGTTTTGCGCGGTAAAGTACCCGCCCCAAGTTGAGCCTTCTACCGCACGTTCAATAAATGACTGCTCATATCCCGCTATTAATAGCGCAATCGTCATTCCGAGAACGCCGCCATTGAGTAAACCTAAAGCCCATTTCCAGCGCCAGGCATTCTGACTGCCGCCGCCCATCCAGACATCACCACGCCAGTGTTGTATGGCTAGATAAAAGAATGCAATATTAATTGTAGCGTAAGCGCCAAAGAACGCTAAATGACCATGTGAAGCCGACCACTGCGTACCATGGGTAAATATGTTGATTTGTGGAAGGGTGTGCATGAAGCCCCAAACGCCTGCACCAAAAAAGTTGCCGAAAGCTTGAGCAATAATCCAGGCTAAAGCTGGATGGTTGCCATTTTTAAACGCATGAGCACCGGAATCATAAACCGCATGAACCACCATAGCAACCAGTGGAATGGGTTCAAGGGCAGAGAAAAAACCACCGATAGTCAACCAGTATTCGGGTGTGCCGATCCAAAAATAATGATGACCCAAGCCTAAAATGCCGGAGCCAAACATCAAGGCGACTTCAATATACAGCCAAGTTTGTACGATTTTACGTCTGACGCCTAAAAGTTTCATCAGTGACCAGGCCATGATTACGCCGACCAGTACTTCCCAGGTTGCCTCGACCCATAAGTGAATGACCCACCACCACCAGTATTGCTCGTGAGTAATATTAGTCATATAAAACATACCGGCAACATATAAACCAGCCAATGCGACCAAATCCAGGGTCAAAACACCTGCAATACCCGACCATTTGCCTTTGCTGAATGTAGCGACAACATTATAGAAAAATATCAGTATGACAACCACAATGCCGATGTCCGCCCAACGTGGCGCTTCAATATATTCGCGACCTTCGTTAATGAACCAAAGGCTGGAATCCTTACCGGGACCAATCTGCACTAACAAGTAAACCACCACCACCAATGTGACAGCCCCGGTGAATACCCAGAAGGCGATATTACCCAGTTTTAAGCCGACGATTTCAGTGCCGCTCTCATCTTCAAGAAACCAATAAACACAGCCTATAAAACCATACAGCATCCATACGATCATCGCATTAATATGGATCATGCGGTTAACGCTAAAATCCAGGATTTCGTAAAGAAAGCCAGGAAAAATAAACTGTGTCGCGGCCAATAGGCCAAACAAAATTTGCGCGAAAAACAAAATAACCGCAACCGTAAAATATTTAACGGCCAGTTGCTGCCCATCAGTTAAATTGGTGCTGTCCAGTTGCACCCAAGCTTTGAAATCATTAAGACAGACACGTGATTTCTCACATAAAGCAGCCGCACTTTGCATGATCCCATTTAATCCACTTGTATTCATGCTCATTCCTCGGCATTAATGGTTTTAAAATTATAGGGGAAGCCATTGGTATCAATACTCGACATCCACTTTAAAAAAGCAACAATGCCTTTCGCTTCCTGTTCGGTAATCTTTAGATTTGGCATTTTCCGGTTGCTGCCAAAGGTACGGGCGTTGTTTTTAGGGTCCATCAAAAATTTTACCATCATGTCTTCGCGCATTTCACTGGAAATCCAGCCTTTATCCAACCAGGCTTTAGTTAAATCGGGTGCGTAATAAGCCCCATTACCCAACAAGGTATGGCAATTCATGCAGTTTTTGGCTTGAGTGGTTTTTTTACCTAGATCGACCAATTGCCGCGCTTCTTCTTCGGTGTATTCTTTACCGAATAGAAGCTCAGTGTCACCGATAACCGGCATGGATTTATGCAAGTCCTTGTCATATTGGTAATCGATTTTTTTGTTAATAACGCTGTAGGCGGGTACTCGCTTACTGCCTGCGCTGGTTTTGCTTAATGAATCCATGGTCAACACCACTAAAATCAAAAACGATCCCGCTGTTACCCAGATTGCCGTTTTCTTCCAGAATGATTCCGAAGCCCATAAGGGTGTTTCATTCATAGCTTATCCTCTGTTGTTGTAGTTAAATCAGTGTCTGCATGAGCATGTGTTTTAACACAAAGATGCCAAATGCCTATGGGTGCAAAAAAATAGCCTATAACCATTAAGAAAGAAATAATCAGCCAGTAACCTTGAAAATGTGCTGCCCGCGTTAATTCAGCCACAGAAATTATCAGCACGACATAAGCAACATAAGCAGCAATTTTAATGCGAAAATTTGGATTCACTTTAGACCAGGAAAACAGTAATGCATAACTTGCACCTGCCAGTATGATTAAAGCGGATGAAAAAAAAGTGATGAAGAAATCTTGAAAAGCGACGGGTTCGATCATGAATGATTAACCTGAATATCTGTTAATAAAAACGACGTAAAGTGAATGACGGGGGATCAAAGTCCTTGCACTATAACATAATAGAATAAGGTAATTAGGTAAAAACTGTAATTGCCCAGTAGTCACAGGAAGTCGTAGCGAAAATCAGAGTCGATAACAGTAGAATTTATTGATCATCCTGTAATCGTTCAGTTTATAATCTAAATACCGGCATGATCATCTGCAATTGGCCGGTAGATCCAGTTGGCCGCTGTGAATCAACTGTCCGCTTTCTGTTGGTATGCTGCCATTTGGAAATGTGGGCCGAGTGGTCGCGGTAGGAATACCGGTTGCCCGGTAGCCACCGGGTCATCAGAGGCGGTCACCCGCCTCTGATTCCCACAGAACGTAGCGTGCGGATTTCCCGCACTACGCTCTTCAGTCATTGATTCACAACACAGCAATGGCTTGTAACCTCGGATATGGAAGTACAAGCTTTGGTCGCTGCAACGGATATTGTGTTTTAATTTTCTGGAATATTTCCCATGTCACTCTGCCTTCTCTGTTACGACTATTTAACATTTTCCGCCAATAGCGCTCAACAATTCGGTGAACCCTTTGCAAAGCCCGAAAGTTTCCAGCAATACCAAAGTAAGCATAATGCCCTCGCAATACACGGTTAAGATTGAAAGCTTGTTCTTTTATCGACAAGTGCCGCATTCGTTTCATCAGCTCGCAGAGGTTGGTTAGACTGCGCTTAAGCCGAGATTTTTCGGTGCAAAAACCAACCTTATAATTGCCATTTTGGTTGCGTGTACAGCAGATTGTAAAACCTAGAAAATACAACGTCTCTGGGCGATTTCTACCTCGTTTACTCGCATGCCGTTCGGCAAACCGACCAAATTCAACTAATTTGGTCTTGTTCGGTTCCAGTTCAAGTCCAAACTTTGCCAAGCGATTGCGTAGTGCATTCTGTACTCGCAGGGCATCCGACCGATATTGGAAGCAGATAACAAAGTCGTCAATATATCTCACCAAATAGGCTTCGCCTTCAAGGTGCGTTTTGACCACTTTGGTAACCATAAATCTAACACATAGTGCAGGTAGAGATTGCTCAGCAGGACGCTGATCACCGCCCCTTGCGGACTCCCGGCTGTCGGCGTCCAACGCTTCATGTCGTCCATGATGTCTTGCTTGAGAAACTGCTCAACCAACTCCAACACGCGACCATCTGCAATCCGATTTCTCACTTTTTCGAGAAGAGCGGCATGCGGAATCGTGTCAAAGTAGCTTTGTAGATCCGCGTCCACTACCCAGAAATAGCCCGCTTTCAAATGACGGTCTACTTCGCGTAATGCATCTTTACAGCCCAGTCCCTGCCGAAAGCCAAAGCTTTTCGGTTCGAATTCGTGCTCAAAGATCGGTTCGATCACCAGCTTCAACGCAGCCTGAACTACGCGGTCTTTAACAGCAGGTATACCGAGCGGCCGCCGTCCCTTGCCTTTGGGTATGTACACACGTCTTACCGGCTGCGGCGAATAACTTCCGTCCCGCAGAGCTCCCGTCAGTTAGGCCAAATAGAGGTCCCGTGCTTGCGAGAATCGCTCCACGCTCATTCGGTCTACCCCTGCCGCTCCGGCGTTGCGTTCGACTTGTGCCCACCCCAACCTTAAAGTCTCAAGACGCAATACTTTGTCGATCAAACTGTGCCATTTGCCTCCTTTAACCCCTATTTGTAGGGCTGCCAACATAGCTTCCGTCCAGATTGGCGCTGGCGCGAATTTCCGCTGCACGCAGCTTTCCAACACGCTTGCATCTCGTTTAGTCGTCTCCGACACTGGCGATGCTTCAACTCTCATCTCTGCTCCTCTCTGGTCTTTGGCTATCAACTTTCCTGCCCCACTTCCCTAGTGCGCCTTTTGCTCTGACGCATGTCTCCACGGCTTTTCTGCCGTGTGCGGTACTATTGGGACTCTGACTCCTGTCAGTGTTCACCTCACCGACAGGTCTCCCCGCTTACCTCGTGCTACCTTCCTATCGTTCCGTCCTCAACCACGTGGTACGCCACAGCATCGCTTTATCCGCCATCCCAGCGTGCTGCATTAATTCTAGGCTTCGCCACTTTCGTGCAGGCTCGCCGCTATACTCCGCCGAAACAGGTTCGTCATCCTACGGACCGACAGTTCGCCTCCGGTTACTCCCCACCCCGCCTCGCGACGACGCAGTTACCTTCAACTACGGAGCTGTGGCTCACTCCGACAGGGACTTTCACCCTGCAAATAGCACGACCTCACGGGCGTACACGAAGCCGCTATCGCGGAGAACACGCCGCCGAACAGCCACCCGATAAAACAATTAAAATTTAACCTCAAGCCCTTAATCAGAGGGATCGTTTAGCATCAAATAATGAGGTTACCAAACAATGGCATCATCCGAAATAGAGTTCAAGCCAAACTATCAAACGCATCTTAAACACCTTAAACTCAAAGGACTTCAGCCTAAAACGATAGAGGCCTATTCCCGTGCCATGCGGCGCATCGGCGCTTATTTCGACTATCAAATTAACGATCTATCCGAACCCCAGTTGACCGATTATTTCAGCGATTTGCTGGAATCCCATTCATGGAGCAGCGTCAAACTCGATCTGTACGGCCTAAAATTCTTCTATACCTACGTTTTGAATAAACCCTGGACGGAGCTTAAGTTGATCAAGCCGCCAAGAACACAGCGCTTGCCAGATATTGTCACCGTTGAGGAAGCCCGGCGACTGTTCACGATGACCCATACCCTCAGTTATCGGGTGTTCTTTTTTACGCTTTATAGCTTGGGACTGCGCCTCGTCGAAGGCTTACGTCTGACGGTGGCCGATATTGATGCCACGCGGCAGCGGGTGCATATTCGCGATGCCAAGGGCAACAAAGATCGCTTGGTACCGTTGCCAGCAGCGACTTTAGTCTGTTTGCGCCGCTTCTGGCAGGTGCATCGCAATCCGGTGCTGCTGTTCCCCAATCGCCACGGTGGCCTCAAGTCAGCGCATTTGTCTACCACGCCGTTGGATCGGGGTGGTGTACAAGCGACGCTACGCCAAGTAGCTCAAGACTGTGGCATAAAAAAAAGATTACCCCACACTGTTTGCGTCATAGCTACGCTACTCATCTAATCGAAGCGGGCGTCGACCTGCTCGAAGTCCAGAAAATCCTCGGTCACCATAGCATCCTGACCACCGCCCGTTATACCCATCTGACCGACACCACAAACCATCAGGCCGACCAGTTAATCAATGCGTTGATGAATGGCTTTGCCATTGACTGGCGGAGCGTCAAATGATACTGCTCTCGACGATCATCCAAACCTTTGAAGCCGATTTCCTGGCGGCTTATCAGAACGCGCTGTTGCCCAGCCAGCGCAAAGCCTTGGCCGCCTTGAAACAGTGCCGTACCACCCAAAGCCCGGTGATGATGGCGCAATGCGACGGCTGCGAAAAACAAGTCTTCATCCCGCATTCCTGCGGCCATCGCAACTGTCCCCATTGCCAACATCATGAAAGCCAACAATGGCTGGAACGGCAACTCAAAAAACAAGTGCCGGCCGAGTATTTTTTGCTGACCTTCACGTTGCCCGAAGAACTGCGTCCGCTGGTCTGGCAACATCAGCGTACACTTTATGATTTGATGATCCGTTGTAGTTGGGAGACCCTCAAAACCTTCGCGCAGAACGATCCGCAATTGCAGGGGAAGGTCGGTGCCATCAGCGTACTGCACACCCATTCGCGCCGATTGGATTATCATCCGCATGTGCATGTGGTCATGCCTGCGGCGGCTATCGATGCCGATGAACGACTGTGGCGTACGAAAACCGGCAAAGCCAACAAATCCTACCTGTTCCACCACAAAGCCTTAGCGAAAGTGTTCCGCGCCAAACTGCTGGTGGGCGTTCGCGAGGAAGGCCTTGAGCTTCCGGCCTGCTACCCGAAAACCTGGGTGGTGGATGCCAAGTTCGTCGGCAGCGGCGACAAGGCGCTAGTTTATCTGGGGCGCTATCTTTACAAGGGCGTGATCCAGGAAAAGGATATTATGGCTTGCCGGGATGGCCTAGTGACTTTCCGCTACCAAGACGGCAAAACCAAACAGATGCAAACCCGAACGCTGCCAGGGCCTAAGTTTTTGTGGCTGATTTTGCAGCATGTGTTGCCAAAAGGCTTCCGGCGCACCCGTAACTTCGGTTTTTTGCATTCCAACAGCAAGCGGGTGTTGGAGTTACTTCAGCAGCTGGTATTGCAAAGGCTGAAACAACGTTATTTACGGCCAGAAGAAATCGTTAAAATTTTGAAATTGAAGTAAGGTACATCGGCGTACTTATCCTTACTTCCTGTTAACACAGACAACAATGTACCTGACCAACTGAATGGAATATTCTGCTAGCCACTAGATAGCTACCTGACCCACAGTCATATGCGCGTTTATGTTTATTGTGACTTTTGAGCCTCGTTACATCCCCATACCTCGTCCATGATCTATTCGGTGCTGATTTAGCTCCGTAACTCTTGCAACATCATCACTATGGGCTTTGACTCTCATGCTGCCGTTGCCTGCAGACCGACGGCCATAATGAGCCATGGCCGTCTCAATGCTAGCATGCCCCATCAAGGCAGCAATTTCTTCCAACGGCAGGCCAAGGAATTTGGCATTGGCTGAAAATTGATGACGAGATGAATACAGAGTGATATGTTGCTTTCTTCTGGGCCACAGCACTCGCGTGGTGACATACATACGGGATCGACACCGGCTATAGAACTGCTTAAATCCAGATTTTCCTTTATGCCAAGGACTTAGTTTAGCTTGTTGAACATGCTTTAAATGTAGATCGATGATTTGTTTTTCTTGGTCAAGCAAATCAGTCAGATCAATAATTCGGGTGTCTCCATGAGCACGGCCCTTAGTGGCTTTCGCATTGGTAACCAGTAACTCATTCGCTGCATTAATCTCAGCACTTTCCCATTCACAAGGCCGCAGCCCGGTCCAGATTCCCGCCAGCAACCAAGCTTGAGTAGCCAAAGCATGGCGAAACGGTTTGCCATTGAAATAATCCATTAAACGGATTAGGTCAGTATCGTTGATCTTTTTTTGTTTTTGCGCCGAAGTTTTACGATGCTCTGGACGACCTTGCGGTGGTTTCGTCTTTCGCAGCATGACAATGGCCTCTAAGTAATCATCGACATTACCGCTACTAAATTGGAGATACTGTGTAAATTCATACACCAGAGCCGCACGATATAGTCGCCAAGTGGATTTGCTGTAGCCGTCTTTTTTATTGATCAGCCACTGCGAGATTTGAGTAGCGGTTAATTGCACCTGTCCGCACTCTTTTTTAGCCATAGCGATCAATTGAAAAGCCCTTTTTCTGTAATCTTCCTGCGTTTTGTTGACTTGCATATAAATTACTCCTCCCAATGTTACCGTAAAATTAATACATCTTTATTTTGCTAATTGATTAAGGTTCTTAGATAAATTTTTACTTTATGAAATACAAACACAAAAAAGCTAGTCTCAACGTGAAAACAATCATTGATTCGTACAGCAATAAGAACCTGCATTTTTCAGACGGTATGTCTTTGATAAAGCACCATGATTAGATCGAAAAATAGTAAAATCAAACAAAGTTTTTTCATCAGCATTAATCTCTGACATTTCAATAATATTGATATTGTTATTCATAAAAGCATCCTTGCGAGCTTTTTTGGCGTGCAATAATCCACACCACCACTCGTGTGGCGGTGTTACTGCTAACAAATAACTCGCTTAAATTAAGTTAAGTTATTTGATGCCGAAAAAAGCATCGAGCACATTTCGATCCCAACCGGAAACCCCTGCTGACACTTGCTTTGGCGACTCAAGTTTGCCTTCACGAACATAACGCCAAACTGTCTGTCGAGAGACCCCGTAAATCATCTGAACATCTCTCGGGCGAATGAATACCAATAAATATAATAAGTTTTTTTCCATGTAGATTGTTCTCGTATTAAACAATCACTATCTAGACTTATCATAGAAGCGCACTACTTGAAATGAATAATGCCTGTATGAATGAAACGTGTTACATTAATTTGATATTTAAACTTAATAAAACAATAAAATTGTCTCATAAGCATTGCAACTAATGTATCATGCCGGTAGAATGCAGTTGTCTACTCAATAAAGGCAACTATAAAACGCATCTCAACTCGTTTTTATGACATTCACGTCTAAACAATGACCTAGTTAAGTTTTAGTGTATGCTCAAACATGCACCGTTTTTATGTTGCTGGATGAGCTGAACCCTCGTCCAGCAAACATTTACTCCCCGCTACCGCTTCATCAGCAAGTTTCAGCTTGTAATACCATTTTACCATATTGACTTAGCCAAACTTTCAGGAAAAAGCAAAATAATTGCAATTATTTTGTGAAATAAGGAAATTTTTCCCCACCACTCGAAAAATGCCCAATAGTGCAGAGACAAATTCTATTTTTGGCAACCTCCCCCTTTATCTCCTCCTTCATTATAAATAGTTAATGGTTATCACCCACCTCACTGTCAATGACCAACAAAATTGAGCCATTTTCAGCCATTAATTTCGATCCACTTTTCCAGAGAAAAATCACTGAATCAGTTTTGACTTTAGTCGATATCTTTTCCCTCCAAGCATAAAAATGCGTGAATGATGGATGGTTCTGTCAACGATAGGTACGTCGTCAAGATCAAAGGCCTTATTTACATCCAGAAGCTGTTATCGTATCGAGCGTCAGATTAAAGAGCTATCTCTGCGTCAGCAGCTGAGCGTGCCGCTCTTAGCTGAAATCAAAATCTGACTAGATCGCTCATTACCCCAAGGGCCGACGACCAGTAAGACAGGACAAACGTTAGCCTATCTTAACAACCAATGGCATAAGCTGATTCACTACTGTGATAAGGGTCGATTGTCCATTGATAACTTTGCGCTCCAAATCTACTCTAAAAGCTAACTAGTCGGCCCTGAAAAAAGCCCTCTAAACACCGCTTACCGATATCACGGCCGCGATTTCTGACGGGCCGCAAGCCCTTAAGCTGCACTCGCTTCAATGAGTAGCGTTTTCTTGACTAAAAACAACTGAAGTAGGCTTGGTTTCATCGTTTTGAGAGGCAAAATCAGCGCAAAAAATAGCCTCATCCAGAGGCTGAAGTTCCAGACCACGACTGCCATCAATAGGTTGATGCAGCCCCCGGCTGTGCCCTTAAGGAAATTTCTCGTTAGCCGAAAATCGGACTTTAAATGACCGATGATCGGTTCTATAGCTGCCCTTCGTTGGCAACGCTTGCGCTTTTTGTCCCGTTGATAACGGTTGTCGCGTTTTAGCGGGGGAGTAGGCAAAATGATTTGTGTGCAGTCAACCGTCTTGGGACCGCGGTAGCCGCGGTCGCAGACACCTGCTTTCACGGCTTTGCCGCGGCTGTTGTGGCAGTGCGCCAGTACCTCCGGCAGAGTTTTGCTGTCGTGCAGGTTTTGAGGGTGACTGCCTACGCCGACAATGATGTTGGACTTGGCGGTAGCGGCAATGGAGACTTTGTTGCCGTATTCGTAAGGTTTGTGATCTTTGCCTTTGCCGATGCAGTACACGTCGGATTCGTGCAGGGCGTAGATTTTGTTGCTGTCTTTGGGTTGCTGGTTCAGAACCCGCTCGTAAAACAGAAAGTCTTTCTCATAACATTCGAACAAAACGTAGCGCGGCAAGGTTCTGCGCAGTTCCCGGATCAGGGCATGGGCAATGGTGCGCAGCCGTTTCAAAGCTTTTTTGGCTTTGGCACGACGGCTGACATGGCGAAAGTGGCACAGGCTTAAGCGCAGGGCTTTGACTTCTTTGCCATAGGTGCGGCGCTGTTGGATACTGTAAGCTTTGGCCAGCTTGTTCAGACGGTTGATGATTTTGATGGCCAGTTTGCCGTCGGTTGGGTAGGTGATGTTCTTTTCTTGGACTGTGGTGTCGATGTTGACGGTGTCTTCCAAGGCGGCTTTACCGTGCAGTCTCACTCTGAGCTGAAACAGCGTATCAATCCCTGCCGCGCCGATGCGCTTTCTAAAATGTACCAGTTCGGTGCTGTCGCAAGGCTGTTTACAACTGAATTCGGTGAAACCGCAAAACGCTTGGTAGTATGGGTTGCGCTTGAATTGCAGCACCACCACTTCGTCACTGAGGTTTTCCTGTTGTTTGAGGCGTGCTTATCCGGTTGCCGCACACAACGTCAATATGTAGTATGTTGAGCATTTGCACCAATGCGAGGCGATCATGACTATCGATGTACTTCTGCGAGGTGAGCTGCCATTTTCTGGTTCGCTGCCAGAGTTTCAGCGGCTGTTTCCAGACGAGGCGGCCTGCATGACATACCTTGAGCGCATCAGGTGGAGTGGTGGATTTATCTGTCCACATTGTGGTGCTTCTGGAGAGCCGTATCGTATCACCACCCGCCCAGGGGTGCTTCGTTGCAGGAAGTGTCGCCGCGACACTCGTCTCACAGCAGGAACAGTCATGGAAGGCACGCACACGCCGCTTTCTGTCTGGTTCTGGGCAGCGTATCTGGTCGCCAGTCAGACTCCAGGTATTTCGGCTGTTCAATTCCAGAGGCAACTCGGGCTTTCGCGCTATGAAACCGCTTTCCAGATACTTCACAAGCTGCGTGTTGGCATGGCGCGCCCAGATCAGGATCGGATCGGTGGAAAACCTGGAGAACACGTCGAGGCGGATGAAACCTGGGTTGGTGGTCGTACGCGCGGCGAGGGACGAGGCGTTCATCATAAGGCTCTTGTGGCTGCGGCTGTTGAGGTACGGCAACGAAAGCCCAAAACTAAGCTCAGTCCGCGAAGGAGTGGTCGCTATGCCGGACGCGTCCGTATTACCGTGGTACCTGACCGGAGCGCCGATTCGCTTTGTGGTTTCATTGAAAGCGTCGTGGTGCCTGGCACTAGAATCATCACTGATGACTGGAGCAGCTACGTTGGACTCACCAAGCGGGGCTATGATCACATGCCCATCGCGGAACGAGGCGATCCGCTGGTTGCCGAAGAGTTCATGCCAATCATTCATCTCGTATTCTCCAACCTCAAAACTTGGCTACGCGGTATCCATCACGGCGTCAGCCCACAGCATTTACAAGTATATCTCAATGAATTCACCTTCCGTTTCAATCGCCGCCACTACCCGTTTAATGCTTTTCGCTCCTTGCTTGGCATCGCGGGCGATCTCACCGCTCCATCCTATGCCGAATTTTATGCTGGCAAATAACGTACGACTATCTCTAGTAGATGTGTGCGACAACCGGATAAGCACGGTTTGAGGATCAACAGCCCCACCATCAGCCGGATGGGTTTGGCAGGCCTGCCCAAGCCTTGGCAGTAATGTTTGGTGAAGGCCTGATCCAGTTCGTGCCAGGGAATCACGGTGGCAAGCCGAAGCAACGGATCGTTGGGATCGAGCTGTTGCAGCAGATCGATGCCGAACAAATTGGTCTGATGACCTGTACTGGAAGTAATCAACATTTTTCACCCTTTCGACCGGAAAACAGGGGTATATTTTAACATTCTCGGTCGAAAGGGTGGGTTTAAATATAGATTTTGGCTAAATATTTCAATTGGATAGAGTGTTTTTTCAGGGGTGACTAACTAACAAGCACTAAACTTAATTTCTTTCTTGTTAGCTACTAGATACCATCTATTTCGTATTCATCGATAATCCTATCGCCACTCACCTTGTCCAGCTCCACTTCGAAATAAAACATTTCTGCAGTTCCATCCATCTTCCCCAATTGATCAACACAAACCTCATACTTTGTAGCCTCCTGGATCTGGTTGCCATCACCGTCAAACTCGGCATTAACGCCGTAGCATTCACCATAAACACCAACGATTAGACTGTCAAAAAACGTTAAATAATAATCCTCTGAAATATGCTCCCTGCCCTGCGCATTTATAGCGAAGGCCTCTGGATGAAGTTTGGCGAACTTTTTGGCTACGGCTATTTTTTGTTGGTCGTCGATCACTATTTATTTTCCAAGCTCAAGGTTAAAACCACCTGCTTCAGCCGGTCAGCTTTAGCTCTGCAATCTTTCTAAAGGTCCCTATGTTACTTTGGTCTTATTTATGCACCCAGAAGCTCATAGGGCGCATGGTCAGTTGAATGGTGTCCGCATGTCGTTAAGAAAAACTCGATAGAACACCAGTCTGAGGGTGACCAAGACGCGTCGTGAAGTCGACGCGCATCCGGACTTTCAGTCCGTTACACAAACCCACCAGCTTTAGCTGGTGGTTGTTTAGTTTACTTGGCTCTTTGATACGTCTTATAGGCCCATAGCTTAAACTAAGTCTGCTCGATAGCAATAAACCATCAACAGTAACACGGTAAACAACTCTGAAATTAGACGAGACTGGAGCGTTTGGAGTGGCAACTTGAGCGCACTCAAATTGTATTTTTTAAAGCCGGATGATCGAGAATGGATCTTTTTGAAAATTAATATTTGATGAGATAATGAGCATTGAGCTCTCTAAATTTAAAGTAATTTGCTAAATTACTTGCCAATCCAAGCGAACTTAAGATTGTGGGTTAGGTGGTGGGCTGATAGCGAAGTAATGCAATAAGTTCTTATATTTCATTTACTTATGCACATCAATGGCGGAGAGTGAGGGATTCGAACCCTCGATGGGCGATAAAACCCATACTCCCTTAGCAGGGGAGCGCCTTCAGCCTCTCGGCCAACTCTCCAAATAGATGGTATATCTCTTTAAGCTACGGTCCTGTGCCCAGAGATCATTTTAAGAGGGAACCTCTCAAAAAACTAACATAATTCCTTTTAGCTAACGATGTTAAGGTGCAATCGCTAAACTACTTCACAAAAAATATTTTGCGAAATATTCACACCTCACTTAATTCTAAGCTCACATCCATTAGCTGCTGAGTGCCTACGGCACTCATAAATTCCTGCTACGATTTTACTCTTCAGATCCAGTCAAGCCAGCGGGCCCATTCTGTTCTTTTTTGATCCTTTCGTAGATCTCTTCCCTGTGTACAGAAACTTCTTTTGGTGCGTTAACACCTATGCGAACCTGATTTCCTTTAACTCCAAGAA
>Ga0208518_100064_pt1 | contig 68393 bp, 63 predicted proteins | sample LakWasM127_HOW14_2_FD_183937 | JGI IMG/M metagenome (GOLD analysis project Ga0208518, IMG submission 183937) | Freshwater sediment methanotrophic microbial communities from Lake Washington under simulated oxygen tension - Sediment Metagenome... | ecosystem: Environmental > Aquatic > Freshwater >...
CACGCCGGCCAGCGGGTGTACGACGAAACGCTGCGCCTGCTGGCCGGCGTGGACGCGTTTCGCAGCAGCATCGACGACATCCACCACCGCATGGGCGGGCAGCTCGACGTGGCGGTGTTCGACAAGACCGCCAGCAACCCGCAGGCGCATATCGATACGGCCATTGCCCTGTTCGCCGACCGCGCCCCCGAGGTGGCGCTGAACCTGCATGTGGGCGGCATGCCTGCCATCGAACGCGGGCTGATGGATGGGCGCTTTCAGGTGGGCATCCTGCCCACGCACCGCAGCTCGCAAAGCCTGGTCTACGAAACACTGTTTGGCGAAGACATGCGGCTCTACGCGGGTGCCAGCCACCCGCTGTTTGCCACCGACCATGCCGCACTGGATTGGGACGCCCTGCGCACCTGGCCCTTTGCCGGCCTGGGCTACCACTCGCCCAACATGGAGCTCGGCCACCGCGAGCGCCTGCCGCGCAAGGCGACGGGGTTTGACCAGGAGTCGATTGCCACGCTGATCCTCTCGGGCCGCTACCTGGGCTTTCTGCCCGACCACTACGCGGAAGCCTTTGAGCGGCGTGGGCACATGCGCGCGATTCGGCCCGAGCTGTTTTTCTACCGCTGCGAGTTCGTCAGCGTGCTGCGCCGCTCGCCCCAGCCCGCGCGCGCCGCACAAGCGTTCGCCCAGTGCCTGCGCGACGCCCACGGCCCTCAGGCATAGCGCACAGCGGCGGGGCGCTTGCCGACTTCGCAGCGGCGGCGGACAATCGCCAGACCCGCCACGGTTCAAGGAGTTTCCCCATGTCCAGCCTCAACGCCATTGCCTCCTCCGGTCTTTCCGCCGCCCGGATGCGGCTGGACGCCTCGGCCGGCAACGTGGCCAACATGAACACGCCCGGCTACCGCGCCCAGCGTGTCGTGCAACAGGCCGCTCCCGAGGGCGGCGTCGATGCCAGCGTTCAGCGCGCCAATGCGGAAGGTGTCTCGCTGGAGCAAGAAGTCGTGGACCAGCTCGCCGCCAAACAGGATTTCATGGCCAACGTACAGACCCTGCGCACCGCAGACGCGGTGATGGGCGCGCTGCTCGACGTTCAGGCCTGACCAGCCCTTCCCGCGGGCGCCAAGCGCGCTATTGACCAACGATCCAACGCAGCGGCTGCGCGCCTCTGCGCCTTCCGTCACGCTCTCTTGGGATGGGGCAGCGAAAAAGCGCCAAAACCCCACCCCCGTTGCTATCATGGCCGCCACCCTTTTTGCCCACCCACGGGAGCAGCACATGGCCCTTATGGATTTCATCAAGAAACAGTTCATCGACGTCATCGAATGGACCGAGGACGGCGACGGCACGCTGGCCTGGTGCTTCCCGATGCGGGACATGGAGATCCAGAACGGCGGCGTGCTGGTGGTGCGCGAATCGCAAATGGCGGTTTTCGTCAACGAAGGCCAGGTGGCCGACGTGTTTGGCGCTGGCACGCACAAGCTGACCACGCAGACGCTGCCGCTGCTGACCAACCTGAAGAACTGGGACAAATTGTTCCAGTCACCCTTCAAGAGCGACGTCTACTTCTTCAGCACGCGCCAGCAGATCGACCAGAAATGGGGCACGCCCCAACCCATCACCATCCGCGACAAGGATTTTGGCGCGGTGCGGCTGCGCGCCTTTGGCAACTACGCCTACCGCATCGCCGACCCCAAGGCGTTCTACACCGAAATCTCGGGCACCCGCGCCAGCTACCCGGTGGGCGACCTCGAAGGGCAGTTGCGCGGCCTGGTGCTGCAGAACATCAGCAACGCCATTGCCGGCAGCGGCGTGCCGTTCCTGGACCTGGCGGCCAACCAGGTCATGTTTGCCGACGCGCTGACCAAGGAGCTGACGCCCGCCTTTGAAAGGCTCGGCCTCAAGCTCGAGAGCCTGACGGTGCAGAACCTCTCGCTCCCCGAAGAGCTGCAGAAAATCCTGGACCAGAAAATCGGCATGGGCATGGTCGGCAACGACATGGGCAAGTTCATGCAGTACCAGACGGCGCAAGCCATTCCCAAGTTTGCCGAGGGAGCCGGCAGCGGTGGCGGCGGCATTGCCGGCGACGCCATGGGCCTGGGCGCCGGCGTGGCGCTCGGCCAGGTGATGGCGCAGAACCTTGCTGCCGGCCTGCAGGGCAGCGGCAATGCGCCCCAGCCGCACGCGGCCGCTGCGGCAGAAGCACCCGCAGTGGGCGTCAAGCCCGAAGACGTGATGGCGACGCTGGAAAAGCTCGGCGAGCTCAAGTCCAAGGGCATCCTGACGCAGGAAGAATTCGACAGCAAGAAGGCCGAGCTGTTGAAGAAATTGGTCTGATTGCTATTTATTAAATAGCTGCTAGCGCATACTGCATATGCGCTAGAGGCCAAAAATACCTGAAATTTATCGCGGATGGCCACCGAACCCACACCGCCCACGCAACGCGCGTACCGCGCGCCTTGCCCTGGCTGCGGCGCGCCAGTGGAATTCCGCAGCGCGCAGTCAAGCTACGCCGTCTGCCCGTATTGCCAGAGCACGGTGGTGCGCAATGGCGAGGTGCTGTCCCGCATCGGCAAGATGGCCGAGCTGTTCGACGACCACAGCCCGCTGCAGCTCATGGCGAGCGGGCGCATCGTGCTCGATGGCAAGGAGCAGCCTTTCACGCTGATCGGCCGGCTGCAGTACAAAAGCGCCGCCGGCGTCTGGACCGAGTGGACCGCCTTCCTGCAGGACGGCGAGCTGGCCACCCTCTCGGAAGACAACGGCGCCTATGTCTTCACCCGCTCCGCCAGCGTGCAGCAGGCGCTGCCCGACGTGGCCGCGCTGCGCCCGGGCGCCAGCGTCAGCCTCGATGGCAAGGCCTACAGCGTCGCCTACACCGGCCAGGCGCAGCTCATCGCGGCCGAGGGCGAGCTGCCCAAGCTGCCGCCGCTCGGCCAACTGTTTGACCTGATCGAGCTGCGCAGCAGCGACGGCGAGGTGCTCTCCATCGACACCAGCCGCCAGCCGCCCGCGGTAGACCGGGGCCGCGCCGTGCTGCTCGACGACCTGAAGCTCCAGGGCCTCAAGGACGAATCGGTCAAGGAGGAAAAAGGCCGCCAGTTCAACTGCCCCCATTGCGGCTCGCCGGTGCAGGTGCAACTGAGCACCAGCAAGAGCATCACCTGCCCATCCTGCAAAAGCCTCATTTCGCTGGACAGCGGCGTCGGCGCCGAACTCAGCTTTGCCGAGCAGGACGAGCCCGTGCGCCCCATCATCCCGCTGGGCGCCAAGGGTCAGTTGCAAGGCGTGCACTGGCAGGTGGTGGGCTTTCAGCACCGCATGGGGCAGGAGCCGGGCGATGATGAACAGTTCGGCTGGAGCGAGTACCTGCTCTACAACCAGAAGCGCGGTTTCTCTTTTCTGGTGGACAGCAGCGACGGCTGGAGCCTGGTCAGCCCGACCACCGGCGCCCCGCAGATGGTGCAAAACGGCCGCAGCGCCAGTTACCTGGGCACCACCTACCAATTGCAGTCGGCCTACGAGGCCGAAACCACCTACGTGCTGGGCGAGTTCTATTGGAAAGTCGAGCGCGGCCAGCGCACCAGCAACCGCGATTTCGCCAGCAGCAAAGGCCTGTTGTCGCTGGAAAAAACGCCCAGCGAAGTGACCTGGTCGGCCGGCGACAAACTGGCAAGCGATACGGTGGCAGAAGCCTTTGGCCTCAAGGACAAGGCCGATCTGCTCCAGCGAGACGACCCCGGCCCGTTCGTGGCGGCCAAAAGCATAGGCTGCGGTACGCTGTTCATCATCGCCATCGTGGTCATCATCCTGCTCGTGCTGATGTCGAACTGCTCGGGTTCACCCAGCGGCGGCGGCTATCGCAGCTCAGGCGGCTCGTACGGCGGCTTTTCCACCGGCGGCGGACACAAATAATTCGGTTTCTCAATCCATCGAGTACGCGAAGGCGAAGCGCAGACAGTACAGGCGTACTGGCGAAGCAAAGCCGACAAAGTAATCGTTTGATTTAGAAATCGAACAACCCCAGCGAAGGAGATCACACCATGCCCGCAATCGAATGGCTTCGGCCCGCAGCCATCCTTGGCTCCATCCTCTACGCGCTGATTGGCGTCGTCATCTTCTGGCTGTGCTTCGTCATCGTCGACAAGATCACGCCCTACGACCTGTGGCGCGAAATCGTCGAAAAGCAGAACCGCGCACTGGGCATGGTGGTGGCGGCCATGTGCCTGGGCATCAGCATCATCGTGGCCGCTGCGATCCACTGATTCCATTTCTCAATCAAACGATTACTTTGTCGGCTTTGCTTCGCCAGTACGCTTGTACTGTCTGCGCTTCGCCTTCGCGTACTCGATTGATTGAGAAACCGAATGAGCGCCTGCGCCGCCCGCAGGCCCGTTGCGGCCTGGCCTGGGCCGACACCGGGCGATTGAACGGTGCCCGCGCCCACGCGGGGGAAAATACGGCCTCTTGCCAAACGACAGATCGGCCCTCTTCTCCATGCGCGTCAATTACATCGAACCCGCCATCATGCTGGCCACCATCTTGCGGTGGCTTCTCCTGGCCAGCATCACCGGGGCGATCGTGGGAACCGGGGTCAGCTTCTTTCTGCAGGCGCTTTTTTTCCTCTCGGAGCACACCGCCCACGTCTCGCTGTGGACACAGATGGCGCTGCTGCCGCTGGCGGGCATCTTGAACGGGCTGCTCCTGCACTACGGCTACCGCGAACCCGGCAGCTACGCGCGCGATTCGGTCATCAGCGCCATCCACCTGCGCTCGGGCGCCATGTCGCACAAGACGATTCTCATCAAACCCCTGGCCGCGCTGATCACGCTGGCGCTGGGCGGATCGGCCGGCAAGGAGGGGCCGTGCTCGCACATCGGCGGCACGCTGGCCTCGTGGTTTGGCCAGCGGATGCGGCTCGACCCCGAGATGCAAAAACGCCTGGTCGCCTGCGGCGTGAGCGCCGGCTTTGCCGCCGTGTTCGGCACACCGCTGGCCGGCGCCATCTACGGCATTGAAATGCTGGTCATCGGGCGCGTGCGCCACGACTTCATCTTCCCGGCCGTGATCGCCGCCATCACGGCGTTCGAGGTGGGGAAGTATTGGGGCATGGCGTACGACTACTTCCCGGTCGTCACCTCGTCGGATTTCTCTTCTTTTCTGGCGATCCGCATCACGCTCATCGGCATCCTCTGCGGGCTGGTGTCCTGGTTGTTTATTGAGTTGCTGAACCGCACCCGCTACGGGTTCATCGCGCTGCAACGGCGCTTTCACATCTGGCAGCCCCTTATGCCGTTGATCGGCGGGCTGGTGCTGGCGGCGCTGATTCTGGTGATTCCCACCGACTACCTGGGCCTGAGCCTGCCGCTGATGAACGATGCGCTGCAGGGCAAGGACATCGCCTTCTGGGGCTTTCTGTGGAAGTCGCTGCTGGTCGCCATCACGCTGGGCTCAGGGTTTTACGGCGGCATCGTCACCCCGCAGTTCGTCATTGGCGCCATGGCGGGCAGCGCCTTTGCCCATCTGCTGGGCGTCCACCCGGCGCTCGGCGCCGCCGTGGGCATGGTGGCCGTGGTGGCCGCCGCGTCCAACACGCCCATCGCCGCCGTGCTGATGGGCTTCGAGCTGTTCGGCAACTCCGCCGGGCCGTACTTCGCCACCGCCTGCGTCACGGCTTACATCGTGGTCGGCCACCGCAGCGTGTACTCGGGCCAGTTGCTGGGTTACTCCAAATCGCTCTGGGTGCGCTCCACCCCGGACGCGCCGCTGGAGCCCGGGAAAATCCACATCTCCTACAGCCTGCTGCGCCGGCTGGGTTACTTCCGCAGCAACCGGTGGCGCAGGTAGGGCGCAGCCACTGCGCGCACGACCCGGCCTCGCCCCTCCCCCGACAATCAGCCCATGCCCACCCTCGACTGGCTCAACCGCGCCGCTGCCTTCACCACCGCCGCGCAGGTGCCCTACCGCCTGTTGGAGCCCGTCAGCACCCACGGCGATGCGCAAAGCGCAGCCAACAACCTGCTCATCCAGGGCGACAACCTCGAAGCGCTCAAGGCGCTGCTGCCGTTTTATAGGGGGCAGGTGAAATGCATCTTCATCGACCCGCCCTACAACACCAAAAGCGCGTTCGAGCACTACGACGACAACCTGGAGCACAGCCAGTGGCTCAGCATGATGCTGCCGCGCCTGCAACTGCTGCGCGAGCTGCTGCGTGAGGACGGCTCGATCTGGGTGACGATTGACGACCACGAGGGGCATTACCTCAAGGTGCTGATGGATGAGGTGTTTGGGCGGGGCCGGTTTGTCGCAACATGCGTATGGCAAAGCCGGTATTCACGCTCCAGCGACACCAGCATCTCCATTTCGCACAACTTCATTCATTGCTACGCGCACCAGCCCGATAACTGGAAAAACATCAGAAATCGGTTACAGCGTACGGCAGCGCAGGAAAAGCAATTCAGCAATCCGGACAACGATCCTAAAGGCCCGTGGCGGGCCATTCCGTGGGACGCCCCCAATGTTCGTGCGAATCTTAGTTATCCCATTACCACGCCCACCGGCCGAGTACGTTTGCCTCCTCTCGGACGGTGCTGGTCCCGCACGGAAGGGCAATGGAATGAGCTAGTTGCTGCGGGATTGACTTACTTCGGCAAGAGCGGAGACGGCGCACCATCCTTTAAGCAATACCTTGCAGACTCGCCTCCTATCGTTCCAAATACTTGGTGGGAGCATGAGGAAGCGGGGCACACCGACGAAGCCAAGAAAGAAGCCCAAGCTCTCTTTGGAGCCGAATCAGCGTTCGGCACGCCGAAACCCGAGCGACTCCTTCAACGCATCCTCCACATCGCCACCAACCCCAACGACCTCATCCTCGACAGCTTCCTAGGCTCCGGCACCGCCGCCGCCGTCGCCCACAAGATGGGCCGGCGCTGGATCGGCATCGAAATGGGCGAGCACGCCGCCACGCACTGCCTGCCGCGCCTGCAAAAGGTGGTCGATGGCGAGCAGGGCGGCATCAGCCAGGCAGTGGGCTGGCAGGGCGGCGGCGGTTTTCGCTTTCTGGCCCTGGGCGCACCCATTTTTGATGCCAACGGCTGCATTCACCCCAGCGTGCGCTTTGCCACGCTGGCCGCCTTCATCTGGCAGCAGGAAACCGGCGCCGCCTTCGACGCCGCCCAGGGCCAGCGCGGCACGCCCTACCTGGGCACGGACTCTGTTTTTGATAGCTCCTTGCGCTTACCAGACGGGCGTGAGAGGCCAATTTCTTCTGAAATTTCAGACAAGCTTGAAGCGCCTCCCGCTCCGGTGCTGCAAAGCCGCACGGCGTATTACCTGCTGTTCAACGGCATCCTGGGCGACAAGCGGCCGGTCAGCGGCAATGTGCTGACCTCTGCCGTGCTCGAATCACTGCTGGCGCTGCACGCCGGCACAGCGCACCCCGAGGCGCCGCTGGTGGTCTACGGCGAGGCCTGCCGCCTGGGCCCCGCGCGGCTGGCGCAGGCGCGGGTGACGTTCAAGCACATTCCGTATGACGTGAAGGCACGGTGAGGATCGGTATGGCCAAAGCACCAACGGCGCCTCCTTCCGGCATTGCCCATTACTTCGTCGATGAATCGGGGGATGGCGTGCTCTTCAATGCGAAGGGGCAAGTACTGGTGGGACAGCCGGGGGGAGCCATGGGCCATTTCATCATGGGTTTGCTGGAGGCCGAAGATCCAGCGGCATTGTCTTTGGATCTGGAGCAACTGCGTGCCGATCTGAGAGCCGACCCGTACTTCAAGAACGTTCCCTCGTTTCAGCCAGAGCGGGGCAAAACGGCGGTGGCGTTTCACGCCAAGGACGATTTGCCGGAAGTGCGCCGTGAGGTGTTCAAGTTGCTGCTGCGGCACTCTGTCAAGTTTTATGCCGAAGTGCGCGACATGCGGGCGGTGCTGTCCTATGTGCGCGAACGCAACGCGCGCAACGCCTCCTATCGCTACCACCCCAACGAGCTTTACGACAGCAGCGTGGCACGGCTGTTCAAGAACCGGCTGCACCAGTACGAAAGCTGCCGTGTCTGCTATGCCGTGCGGGGCAGTTCAGATCGCACCAAATCATTTGCCGACTCGCTGGTACTGGCGCGTGATCGGTTTGCCAAGCAATGGGACAAGCAAGTGGTCACGTCCATTGAGGTGACCGCAGCGCAGCCGTTCCAGCAGGCGGGCCTGCAAGCGGTGGACTACATGCTGTGGGCACTGCAAAGACACTACGCCCGGCAAGAGAGCCGTTTCTTGGAAATGGTATGGAGCAAAGTCAGCCTCATCCACGCAGTAGACGAAACCGACACGGCGCCGTATGGCGTGTATTACTCAAAAACAAAGCCGCTCGTAGGAGCGGCTTTGAAAAACAAGGTGGGAATATAGGATCGCCTGACTGGGTTGCCCCGTAGTTCCAGCTCTCACACGGCATGGAGCCGAATTTTGTTCCCACCCCCCGATGTTAAACCAGCTGTGGATAAGTGTGTTGATTTCCTGTGTTCATTGACGCTTCCGCCTGATGCCCTCTCACCCCGGCAGCACCCAATCAAAGTGATTTTTTCCAAAGGATTTCAAAACACTTTTTACGAATCAATAACTTGCATTGGGAATTGCATTGCAGTTCATCCCAATTCTCCCAAATCCATCCCAATCCATGACCGCCCTCACCCTCAAGTCCTACCAGCAAACCGCCCTGGACGCGCTGACCGCCTTCGCCCGCGCCGCCCAGATCAAAGGCCCGGCGCTGGCGTTTGCCGAGCAGGCGGGCCGCCCCTACAACCCTGACGCCTTTGGTGCGCAGTTGCCCTGTGTGTGCTTGCGCATCCCCACGGGCGGCGGCAAGACGGTGCTGGCGGCGCACGCCGTGCCCCTGCTGGCGCGCGAGTGGTGCCAAGTGGACGCCCCGGTGGCGGTGTGGCTGGTGCCCAGCGACGCGATTCGCCAGCAAACCTTGAAGGCCCTGCAAACGCCCAGCCACCCGTACCGCGCGGCGCTGACCGAGGCTTATGGCGAGCAGCTCCAGGTCTGCACGCTCGACGACGTGGCGCAGATCGCCCCGCCCGACTGGGGGCGCACCGCCGTGGTGGTGGTGGCGACCATGCAGAGCTTTCGTATCGAGGACGCGGGCCAGCGCACGGTGTACAGCTTCTCGGAGCGGTTCGAGCCGCATTTCAAGAGCACGCAAGCGCAGGACGGTGGGCGCGCCCTGGACTGCCTGCGCACCCTGCCCGATGCGCTGGTGACGGCCGGCGACGCGGCGCAGGACACCACCGGCGTGCTGCAAGGCTTTGTCGGCCAGCCGCGCTGGAGCCTGGCCAACTGGCTGGCGCTGCAGCGGCCGGTGCTGATCGTGGACGAGGCACACAACACCAAGACGGACAAAAGCTTCACCGCGCTGCAGCGGCTGAACCCCGCTTTCATCCTGGAACTGACCGCCACGCCGCTGGCGCACAAGACCAATGTGCTCTACCACGTCAGCGCGCAGGAGCTGGCGGCCGAGGACATGATCAAGCTGCCCATCGTGCTGGCCGAGCACCCTGAGGGCTGGCCGCAGGCGGTGTTTGGCGCGGTGCAGACGCAGCGCAGGCTGGAGGCCGAAGCACTCAAAGACGAGGCCGACGGCCACGGTTATGTGCGCCCTATCGTGCTGTTCCAGGCGCAGAACCAGGGCGACGAGATGCCGCCCGAGGCGCTGCGCAGCTACCTCATTGAGGAACTCAAGCTGCCTGCGAACCAGATCGTCGTCGCCACCGGCACCACGCGCGGGCTCGACGACCTGGACCTGGCTGCGCGCAGCTGCCCGGTGCGCTATGTCATCACCGTGCAGGCGCTGCGCGAGGGCTGGGACTGCCCGTTTGCCTACGTGCTGTGCAGCCTGCAAAAAATGACCAGCGCCACGGCGGTGGAACAGTTGCTGGGCCGCGTGCTGCGCATGCCGCAGGCGCGGCGGCGCGGGCGCGAGGCGCTCAACCGCGCCTACGCCCATGTGTGCGCGGCAGAATTTTCCAGCGCCGCGCATGCGCTGGCGGACCGGCTGATCCACCACATGGGGTTTGAGGCGCTGGATGTGGCGTCAATGATTGCGGCGCCAGCGGCCTATCCTTTATTTGGTGATTCGTTTGGCGAAGATTATGAACAAAATAGCCCTCTAGCGCCTAACCCACAAGCGCTGATAGCTAGCAATTTTGAATTTATTGAAGCCACGCCCGAGCTCCTGGCGCTGCCCGGCGTGCAGGTGCACACCATTGCCGGGACGCCGCAGTTGGTGGTGGCTGGGCATATCGCCGACAGCACCGAGGCGCTGATGCTGGCCCAGGTGCGCGGCCCCAAAAAGCAGGAGCAGTTGCGCGAACAGGTGGCCCAGCACAACGCCCTGGTGGCCGCCAGCGTGGCTCCGGCAGCGCGCGGCGTGCCCTTTGCGCCGCTGCCTCCGCTGGCCTACCGCACGGCAGTGCAGGCACCGCTGTGGCCGCTGGAGCGGGAAGCCGTGCTGGAGACCGTGGAACTGGACCTGCTCAGCCCCCAGGCCGTGCAGTTGCCCGGTTTTCATTTCGCGCAAGAGTCCGATGTGTTCATGATCGACCTGCAGGGCGAGCGCGTCACGCTGCGCCATGCCGATGTGCAGCAAATGCCCATGGATTACGGCAGCAGCAGCATCACTGCCGAGACGCTGGTGCACTGGCTGGACCAGTTGCTGTTCAAAGCGCTGCACGAGCTGACCCAAAGCCAGCGCCGCGCCTACCTGACCGCCGTGGTGAACCACCTGTTGCATGCCTGCGGCATCCCGCTGGTCGCGCTGGCGCAGGCGCGTTTTCAACTGGCGCGCAGCATCGAGACGCATGTGGCCGACCTGCGCGATGCGGCTGCCCGGCGGCAGTTTCGCCAGTGCGTACTGCAGCAGGGTGAAGCCGGGGCCTGGCTGGTGGAGCCCGACTGGGCGCACCCGCATGTGTTCACGCCCAACCGATACCCTGTGCCGGAGGCTACGCGCTACAGCGGGCGCTACCAGTTCGCCAAACACTACTTTCCGGTGCTGGCCGACTTGAAGGACGGTGGGCAGGAGTTCCAGTGCGCCCAACTGATCGACGCCCACCCCAAGGTGCGCCAGTGGGTGCGCAACCTGGATACCGCGCCCTGCGGCTTTGCGCTGCCCACGTCGCGCGGCCGCTTTTTTGCCGATTTCGTGGCCGAGCTGGTCGATGGCCGGGTGGCACTGCTCGAATTCAAGGGCGCGCACCTTGTCAGCGACCCCTATGAAATTGAAAAGAGCCAGGTGGGCGCACTGTGGGCACGCACGAGTGGCGGCCGTGCGGTGTTCGGTTGGCTGACCATGGCGCAAGGTGGCAAAAACCTGGCGCAGCAACTCGATGCGGCGCTCCTGACATGACCGATTCCCAGCGCTCCACCCCTGCCATGGCGGCACGGCGCAACCCCCGCCCGATCGACATCGCCCTGCTCGCCAGCGTCTTCATCGTCGCGGCCTGCGGGCTGCTCTACGAGCTGGCAGCGGGGGCACTCGCCTCGTACCTGCTGGGCGACTCGGTGCTGCAGTTTTCGACCATCATCGGCACCTATATGTTCGCCATGGGCGTGGGCTCGTGGCTGTCGCGCTATTTCGAGCGCCAGTTGCCGGCGCATTTCCTGCGCATTGAGTTGATGGTGGCGCTGGTGGGCGGCTCGCTGCCAGCGGCGCTGTTCCTGGCGAATGCGTACACACCGGGGTCGTTCCACTTCCTGCTCTACGGCCTGGTGCTGGTGGTGGGGATGCTCGTCGGGCTGGAGATTCCGCTGGTCATGCGCATCCTGAAGCGCAACGTGGCGCTCAAGGACCTGGTCTCGCAGGTGCTGACCTTCGACTACCTGGGCGCGCTGGCGGTGTCGCTGGCGTTCCCTATTTTTCTGGTGCCCCATTTGGGGCTGATTCGCACCGGCCTGCTGTTTGGCCTGCTCAATGCGCTGGTGGCGGTGTGGGCGCTGTGGCTGTTTCGCTGGGAGCTGCGGCGCTTTCGCGCGCATGCCCTGGCCTGCGTCGGCGTGATCGCACTGCTGGCCGCAGGCCTGTGGGGGTCCGAGCAAATCACGCACTTTGCCGAGGACAAGTTCTACCAGGACCGCATTGTCTTTGCCGTGCAGTCGCCCTACCAGCGCATCGTGGTGACCAACGGCAAGCTGGGTCACCGGCTGTTTCTGAACGGCAATTTGCAGTTCGCCGAGCACGACGAGTACCGCTACCACGAGGCCCTGGTGCACCCGGCCATGTCCGCGCAGGGCTCGCCCAAACGCGTGGTGGTGCTGGGCGGGGGCGACGGCATGGCGGTGCGCGAGATCCTCAAGTACCCGTCGGTGGAATCGGTCACGCTGGTCGAGCTGGACCCGGCGATGACGAAGCTCTTCACCGACAACCCCACGCTGGCCGGGTTGAACCACCATTCGCTGTCGGACCCTCGCGTGCATATCGTCAACGAAGATGCTTTTCAGTGGCTGCAGCAGGATGTGGATTCGCCGCCGGGCCGCCCCAAGGCGAATCGCACCCCCTCGGGGGGCAGCGAACCACGCGCAGCGGGGAGCGTGGGGGCCGACAGTTTCTTCGACGTGATGGTGGTGGATTTCCCCGACCCGACCAACTTCGCCATCGGCAAGCTCTACACCAACAGCTTTTATGCCTTGCTGGAAAAGCACCTGTCGGCCAGCGGCTACGCCGTCATCCAGACCACCTCGCCGCTGGTGGCCCGCCAGAGCTTCTGGACGGTGGTGCAGACGGTGGAATCGGTCGGCCTCATCGCCACGCCGTACCACGTGCATGTGCCCAGTTTTGGCGAATGGGGCTTTACGCTGGCCAGCCACCGGCCCTGGCGCATGCCCACCACGCTGCCGCCCGGCATGCGGTTTCTCTCCATCCCCACGGTGCCGCTGATGTTCGACTTTCCGCTCGACATGGCGCGCGTGCCGGCCGAGGTGAACCGCTTGTCGAACCAGGTGCTGGTGAACACCTATGAGCGCGAGTGGGGCATGGTCGCCACGCATTGAGCCGCCATGCAACGCCGCAGGTTTCTCACCGCTGCCGCCTCTGCGGCCACGGCCGTGCTCTCGCCGGGCTGCTCGCAGGCGCCTGCGCCGCTCGTCGGCGGCTTTGCCGGCATCGATATGGCGCGCGGCCATGCGCTGCGCGACCTGTTGGCGCGCGGCAGCCTGCCGCACCCAGCCGTGCAGCGCCGCACCCGCGTGCTGATTGCCGGCGGCGGCATCGCCGGGCTGGCCGCCGCGCGCGCGCTGCGGCTGGCGGGGGTGAACGACTTTGCCCTGCTGGAGCTCGAAGACAGCGCCGGCGGCAACAGCCGCGCCGGCAGCGTGCTCGGGCGCGCCTGCCCGCACGGCGCGCACTACCTGCCGGTCCCTGGCGATAGCGCGCCCGAGGTGCAAAACCTGCTCGAAGAACTCGGCCTGCGCCAGCGCGTGGCCGGGCGCTGGCGCTACGACGAATTCACGCTCTGCCACAGCCCGCAAGAGCGCCTGTACTGGCAGGGCCACTGGCACGCCGGCCTGCTGCCGGTGGACGGCGTGGCGCCGCGCACGCTGGCCCAGTACCGGCTGTTTGCACAGCGCATCCGCACGCTCTCGCGCGCTGCGGCGTTTGCCATGCCCACCTTTTCCGATTGGGGCGAAAACAAGGCTGTAGCGCCCATTGCACTTGCGCTGGATGCTATTACTTTTGATACTTGGCTGGGGGGCGAGGGCCTGGACGACCCGCACCTGCGCTGGTACCTCAACTACTGCTGCCGCGACGACTACGGCGCCGGCAGCGCCAGCGTATCGGCCTGGGCCGGCATCCACTACTTCGCCAGCCGGCACGGCTTTGCGGCGCCGGGCGAGGGTGGCGAGGGCGCCGCAGACGACGACAGCGACGGCCTGCTCACCTGGCCCGAAGGCAATGGCTTCCTCGTGCGCAAGCTGGCCGAGCCCCTGGCGCCGGGCCAGCAACTGCGCACGGGCCACAGCGTGCTCCGCATCACCGAGCAGCGCCATGGCGTGCAGGTCGACGCGCTGGAGCACGCCAGCGGCCAGGTGGTGCGCTGGCAGGCCGACCAGTGCGTGGTGGCGCTGCCGGTGTTCATCGCCGCGCGCGTGGTGCAGAACCCGCCGCAGTTCCTGCGCGCCGCCGCCGCGCAATTGGCCTGGGCGCCCTGGGTGGTGACCAACATTGCCACCAACGCGCCGCTCACCGACCGCCCCGGCGCCGCCCCGGCCTGGGACAACGTGCTTTACACCGAGGCCACGCCGGGCGGGCTCGGCTACGTGGACGCCGGCCACCAGCGGCTCGGCCTGGGCGCGCTGCTCACCGCGCCCACCGTGCTCACCTACTACCAGGCGCTGGGCGACGTGCCCGGTGGCCGCGCACAGCTGGCACGCTTGCCCTGGCAGCACTGGGCCGAGGCGGCGGTGGCGGGGCTCTCGGGCCCACACCCGGATTTGCGCGAGCGCGTGGAGCGCGTCGAAGTCACACGCTACGGCCACGCCATGGCGATCCCGCACCCTGGCGGGCTCAAAACTTTAAGCAAAATTGGCATGCAGGGCAATGTGGAAAAGCGCGTGCAGCTATCGAATGGAGAGCGCCAGCGCCCCCTGCCAACGCCCGCCACCGCACGCCTGGCGTTTGCCCACGCCGACTGGTCAGGCTACTCGGTGTTCGAGGAAGCGTTCACCCGCGGGCACGGCGCGGGCCTGCGGGCGGCGGCCGGGTAAGCAAACGCGCGAGCGGCTTATCCGCCCCACTCCCACCACACGCCAGCGCACAGCGCCACGCCCACCGCATACAGCACCCAGGTCTGCGAGACCGCATAGGGATACAGCATCAGCCCCCAGCCCAGCCAGCGCAGGTTGCGCTGCTGCGAGCGCTTGCCATGCCAGTAGGCGGCCATGCCAATGGTGCCAAACAGGATCGCCCCCACGATGTAGGCGGGGCTGGGCAGTTCCAGACCCAGGGATTGCAGGGCAGAGAGGGTTTCCATGGCACAGAGGTCGAGCGGTAGCCGCGCACTATCCCACACTGCGGCCAGGCACACCCTGCGGCCCGACCGAGCGTGCGGTGGCTGTCGTGCAGGCGGCACGCAGCGGGCGTGGCGAGGGTTAGCATGGTCTCTTTTGCAGAGGCTTCCCATGTCCGACACTTTTACCGCCCTGGTCATCGAAGAGCACGAGGGCAAGGCGCGCAGCGTTTTCCAGCAACTCACCCTGGCCGACCTGCCCGATGACGACGTGCTGGTCGAGGTGCAGTACTCGGCCCTGAACTACAAGGACGGGCTGGCGCTGTCCGGCAACCGCAACAAGGTCGCGCGCAGCCTGCCCATGGTGGGCGGCATCGACCTGGCGGGCACGGTGGTCGAGTCGCGTTCACCCCTGTGGAAGGCGGGCGACCGGGTGGTGCTCAACGGCTTTGGCCTGTCCGAGACGCACTGGGGTGGGTTTACACGCTTCCAACGCGTCAAGGCCGAATGGCTGGTGCGCCTGCCGGACGCCTTCACTCCGCTGCAGGCCATGGCCATCGGCACGGCCGGCTACACCGCCGCGCTGTGCGTGGATATGCTCGAGCGCTGGGGCCACGCCCAACCTGGCCAGGGTCAGGTGCTGGTGACGGGCGCCGCCGGCGGCGTGGGATCGGTGGCGGTCAGCCTGCTGGCCAAGCGCGGCTACCACGTCACGGCCTCTACCGGCCGGCCCGACACGCACGACTACCTTCGCGGCCTGGGTGCCAGCGCCTTCATCGACCGCGCCAGCCTGCAGGGCCCGGTGCGCCCGCTGCAGCGCGAGACCTGGGCCGGCGCGGTGGATTCGGTGGGCAGCACCACGCTGGCCAATGTGCTGGCGCAAATGGAATACGGCGCGGGGGCTGCCGCCTGCGGCCTGGCCGGCGGCATGGACCTGCCGGCCACGGTGCTGCCACATATCCTGCGCAGCGTGGCGCTGCTGGGCGTCGATTCGGTGATGGCGCCCATGCCTGCGCGCCACTCGGCCTGGCAGCGTTTGGCGCGCGATCTGGACCTGAAGCATCTGGACGCCATTACCACCGTCGAACCCATGAGCCGCTTGCCCGAATTGGCCGGCGCCATTCTGGCGGGGCAGGTACGCGGGCGCGTGGTGATCGACGTGGCGCGCTGAGCGCTGCTCAGCGCTGTGCCGCGGCGATCCAGCGCAAGCCCGTGCCGGAGCTGTAGTAGTAGTCCCCTTGCGGACTGATGGCGAGGGCGCGGGACGCTGCCGGATCCGTGAAATAGCGCCACCCATAGCCCGGCGCATCGCTGGGGGCGCTGTGGACGACCGCCTGCATGCCTTGGCCATCCCCGTCTGTTGTGCGCATGTCCGTGGCCAGCTGGCGGTCGTGTTTCCGGTGGTGTTGGTGATCTCCGGCCAGGAGCGGGGGGCTGATGGCGGCTGCCAGCAGAGCGATCGAGGCGAGAAGTGTGGTCCGTTGCATGGTGGTCTCCTTTGCGTAGGTGCCCAGTCCTTGGCGACTGTGAACCCAGTCTGCGCCGGCCCCCATGAATCGCTGCTGAACGGCCTGTTGTGCTGCCGTTCATGCAAATTTCTGCGGCGCTCATTCCGTTTCTCAATCAATCGAGTACGCGAAGGTGAAGCGCAGACAGTACAGGCGTACGACAAGCGAAGCCGACAAAGTAATCGTTTGATTTAGAAATGGAATCAGGAGGCGGCGAACCGCCCCAGCCCCAGCTCCACCAAGCCTTCGGGGCGGCGCAGCAGAAACAGGGCTTCCAGCCCCCTGCGCTGCGCCAGGGCAAGGCCTTCCCCAGGGCCGGCCACCAGCAGGGCGGTGGCCCAGGCGTCTGCCTCCATGCAGGTGCGCGCCAGCACGGTGACCGAGGCGACGGCGTTGTTCACCGGCGCGGCGCGGCGTGCGTCCATGGTGTGCGCGAGGTGCGCGTCGCCGACTTTCAGGTAGTGCCGGTAGTCGCCCGAGGTGGCCACGGCCAGGTCTTCGAGTTCGATGACGCCGCGCGCCGCGCGGCGTCCAACATCAGGAGATTCGAGCGCCACGGCCCAGGGCTCGCCACTGGCCTGGCCGCCCACGGCGCGCAGCTCGCCATCGAGCGCCGCGAGCGCATGGCGCACGCCATGCTGCCGCAGCACGGCGGCCATGCGGTCCACCGCATAGCCCTTGGCAATGCCGCACAGATCGAGCTGCACGGGGGCGCGCTTGCGGGCGCGGCCTGCGGGGCGGTCGAGCTCCAGACCCTTGTGCATCGTGCAGGGCGCGGCCTGGCGCGCGGTGTGGATCGCCGCGGCGTCAGGCGCGTCGCGTACCGCGCCAAAACCCCAGGCATCGACCAGCGCGCCGACGCAGGGGTCAAACGCGCCAGCGCTTTGGCGGTGGATGTCCATGGCGCAGGCCAGCACCTCCAGCATTTCAGGCGGCAGGTCCACCCAGGCGTCCACGGGTGCGCGGTTCAGGCGCACCAGATCGCTCTCCGGCTTCCAGGGCGACATCTGCGTGTCCACCTGCTGTACCGCAAAGGCCAGGTCTTGGCGCAGGGCCTCCTGGTTCACAGCACCATCGGCGTCCACGCTGGCGGACCAGCGCGTTCCCATGGTCGGGCCGTTCAGCGCAATCCGCGTGCAGGGCGCAGCAGTCTCAGAAGACGTCTTCGGCATAGCGCTCTTTGGCCTTGAGCTGCGCCACGCTCAAGTGCAGCGGCACGAGAATGGCGTCCAACGCCTCGGCCACGCCCTTGGCCATGGCGCGGCTGCCGCAGACGCGCACCAGGGCACCCTGGGCCAGCAGTGCGCGCAGGCGCTCGGCGTCGCGGCGCAGGGCGTCCTGCACATAACCACCGCCCTCTGGGATGCGCGAGAACACCGTCTGCACACTCGCCAGCCGCCCTGCCTCCAGCCATTGCCCGATCTCGGTGCCAAAGTAAAAGTCCTGAGCCGGGTCGCGCCCCCCAAAGTACAGGTGCATGGGGGTGTGCCGGTCGTTGCGGCGGATGAAGCCAGCCAGGGGCGCCACCCCCGTGCCCGCCCCGATCAATAGCACGGGCCGGCGCGTGCGCGGCAGCGCAAAGCCGGGGTTGGAGCGAATGAAGGCGGCAATGCTGTCCCCCCTCTGCAAGCCCAGCAAATGCGTGGAGCACAGCCCCCCCGGCAGCAGGCGCACGCAGATTTCCAGAAACCCGTCCTTCCAGCCCGACGCCAGCGAGTAAAAGCGCGGCACGGCCGAACCCGGCGGCACGATGCCCACCAGATCGCCCGCCGCAAAGTGCGCCAGGCCATGGCCCCGAAGTGCCCCCCCGCCCTGCGCGGGCCAGGCAAAGCGCAGGATCGCCGTGGGTTCGTCGCTGTGCTCGCGGTAGTTCTGGCGCGCCACGAGCGTGAGCGCGGTGGTGGGCGGCACGCGCGGCACATAGTCGAGCACCAGGGGCTCGCCCAGTGCACGCGCCAGAGCGTCGCCCCAGCGCGCGAACTGCTGGGCAGATTGCTGGTGGATGCACTCCAGCGGCAGCAGCGCGGGCCAACCCTGTGCACGCAGCGTTGTCTCCAACGCCTCGGCAAAGGCGCAAAAGGCCGGGTACTGCCGGTCGCCAAACCCCAGCACCGTCACCGGCACGGAGCTGGCGGTCAGCTTTGCGATGTGCTGCAGGGCGTCGCTGGCATGGGCCGGGGCCTGGCCCTCACCATAGGTGGCGGCGAGCACGAAGACCTGCCGCGTGGCGGGCGTGGTCTGGAAATGCTCCAGCGCGCTGGTGTGCACGCGGTGCCCACTCTGGGCCAGCGCATCCTGCAGCGCCTGGGCAAATCCCCACGTGCTGCCGCCTTCGCTGGCGACGAAGATCAGCACGTCGGCGTGCGCCAAGGGACTGCTGCCGGTGATGTGCGGCGCCTGGCGGCGTGCCTGCCACCACATGACCACGCCCGACCACCAGAACAGCAGCACGCTGGCGCCCACGAAGGCGAGCACCACGGCCCAGGGCCAGGCCCCTTCGCCGGTGTGCAGCACCAGCGCCCAGTCGTAGAGGCGCTGCGCCAGGGTAAGGTCTTGCCAGGCCAGCGTCTGCCCTGAATAGCGATCGATCCAGCCTTCGCCCTGACGGGTGACGACCGTCCAAGTGTCTTGCGGGTCGGCTGCGTCCGGGAAATTCAGTTTGCGCAAATCTCGCACAGCGAGGCTTTGCAGCATGGGAAGCTGTGCCCCAGGCAGTGCTTGCAGAGCGGTCTGTCCGGTGGTGACAGAAATCACATCTGGCTCGGTCCCGGCATCCAGCGCCACCAATCCCAGGGTGGAGGCGCTCATCGTCAGCGCGGTGAGGGAGGTCAGGCACAGCACCGCCAGCACCACCCGGCCCGCCACCACGTGGATGCGCTGCGCCAGCGAGCCCCGCACCCGCGCGGCCAGGCGCCGCCAGCCGCCCATGCGGCGCAGCAGCAGCACCAGGGCCGAGACGCAGATCAAGGCCATGGCCAGCGCAATGCCCGCCGCGCCCCAGCGCCCGGCGTCGCCCAGGAGCAGCGAGCGGTGCAGGTTCTTCACCCAGCGCGGCAGCGCCGAAGGCTCCCAGGCGCCCAGCACCTTGCCATCTGCCGCATCCACGTAGTGCGCCTGCGCCTGGTCGCCGACAAAGCCGAACACCACGATGGCGCCCGAGGGCAGGTGGCGGATTTCTTCTGCGCCCGGGACGGTGCGTGCCACGCGCTCCACCAGCGTCGCTACCGACAGGTCGCCCGGTGCCGCAGGTGCCTGCCACGATTGCTGCACCGGGTCGAACGCCAGAAGGGCGCCGCTAAGGCCCAGCACCAGCGCCAGAGTACCCGCCGTCAAACCCAGCCAGCGGTGAATGGCCTTCCAACCCATGCGCACGCCCTTTACTGCAGTTGGAAGGTCAGCGACTGGAGGTACTGCTTGCCGGCCTGCGGCTTGCCGGCATTGCCGGTCGTCAGCGGTACGCGGATTTCCGACGGGCTGTCGCGCATGTCTTCCACGGCAGCATCGATGTGGATTTCATAGCCCGCGTCAATCAGGGCATCGGCCAGGTTGGCCGTGACCTTGAGCGTGCGCCCCGCGCCCACGCTGGCGCCGGTGACGCCGTTCAGGCGCTTGGCGTCACCGCTGGAGAGCCGGTTCCAGTCGGACAGGTGCTTGTAGTACTTGGCCTTGCCGCCAGCCACCCACAGCGTGCCGGCATACGCCCCTTTGGCGTCGGTCAGGTAGGCGGCCAGGTAGGCACCGTCGCCGCCGTAGTTTTTGAGCTGGGCGGTCAGCGTGACCTGGCGGCTGTGCGCCAGGGCGGGAACGGCCAGCGCACAGGCGGCGGCCAAGGTGGTCAAAAGAGGTTTGAACATCGTGATGCTCCAGTGGGTGGTTACTCGATCTGGCCGCGCGGGGCGGTACCAGGGGTGAACAGTGGCGAAGGCGCATCAGCGCCGCCCGATTGCGGCGCTGCATGGTCGCGCTCGCGGTCGCGGTCGTGATCGCGGTCCCGGTTGCGCTCGCGGGAACGCTGGCGATCCCCTTGCTTCATCTTCAACACCTTCAGGGTTTCCGGGTCGATCTTGGCCTTGAAGCTGCGGCCTTGGGCGTCCGTGCCGTGAATTTCGTAGCAGCCATCGTCGATCTTGAGTCGCTGAATCTGCCAGCCCTGCTGGGCCGCCATCTGGCGCACGGCCTCGCGCGACTGCCAGCGGTTGACCGGCGCATCGCAGTCGTCGTCGCTGGCATGCACCGGGGCCGCTGCCAAGCCCAGCCCCAGCAGGGTCAGGGCGGTGATGATTTTGAGTTTGTCTTTCATGGCGACGCTCCTTTCGGTGAATCTAGGGTATACCCTTGGCGCGGCCCCGCAAGCCCCGCCGCACAAGGAAGGTGTTCATTCAACGCATGGCAAACGATTCGCGGTGCAGGCGCCAGGGCTTGGGGCCGCGCGCGTGCTGGTGCAGCGCATCGCCCAGGCCCGGAGGACCGCAGAACCAGATGTCCAGCGGGCCGGGCACGGTCTGCAGATCCTGGGGCGTGAGGCGCTGCCCTTCGGCCTCGCTGTGCACCGTGAGCTGCACCGGCGGCTGGGCCTGCGCGCAAAGCTTCTGCAGGCGAGGCAGCAGCGGGTCGCGCCGGGCGTCCCGGGTGCAGTAATGCATGTGGACGGCGGTGGCGCCAGATTTAGCGGCCACGCCCGGCTGGCGCGCCTCCAGCAGCGCCAGAAACGGCGTTACGCCCACGCCTGCGGCCACCCAGACCTGCTGGCGACGGCGGGAGCCTTTGCCGTGAAAGCGACCATAGGGGCCTTCGATGTCCACGCGCTGCCCGGCATGCAGACGCTGGTGCAGGGTGCGGGTGTAATCGCCCAGCGGTTTGATCACCAGGCGCAGCAGGGGCTCACCCTCGGGGCTGTTGCCCAGCGCGTGCGGCGCGCTGGCAATGGTGAAGGGGTGGGCGCCTTCGGCAGCGTCAAAGCGCACAAAGACGAACTGCCCCGCGCGGTGCCCCCGCCAGCTCTTTGGCATGGCGCAAATCACCTCAATGGGTGCGCCCGTGGGCGTGTCGCCCAGCACCGCTACCGACTGAATACGCGCCACATGGCTGCGCGAACGCCCCACCCAGCCTGCCAGCGACCACAGCGCGGCCAGGCTGCCCAGTGCCAGCAGCGAGCCCATCAGCAGCCCCAGCGGCAGCGCCCAGAACGTGAGCGGCATCAGGGCCACCGCATGGAACACCAGCGCGAGGAACAGCACCGGCATCGCGCGGTGCAGGAGTCGCCAGTGCTTGTAGGGCAGCAAGCGCGAGAGCAGCGTGAGGGCCACCATGGCCAGCAGCAGGTAGAACGCCCACTCGCCCAGGTCCTTGGCAAAACCACGGGTATCGGTCAACCAAGGCAGCACGGCGTCGTGCCCGGGTTTGCCGGCGCGGCCCCAGAGCGTCTTGATCCAGCCGCTCGATTCCTTGGCGCCCCAATGGACGATAGCGCTCAGGGCTGCGGCAATGCCCGTCCATTTGTGCAAGCGGTAGACCTGGTCCATGCCGCCTAGCACACGGTCGAACAGCGGCAGGCGCAGGGCCAGCAGCAGGGCCAGCGCCATCAGGCCGATGCTCCACAGCCCGCTCAAATAGAGGGCGTGCCGGCGCAACTGCCACCATCCCACGGCGGCGCCTTGGGCATCAACCAGGGGCGAGCCCCCCAGATCGGCCGGCACGACCGCCATCCACGCCAGGGTGATGCCCAGCAACCAGATTCCCAGTGCTATTTTTGACCGCATGAGGTGCTTCCCTTTTTTCGTTCCATGGCATTGTGGAAAATGCAGCTTGAACGCATGCTGAAAGACGCATTCATCCTCCGTTCATCACCCCAAGGGTAAAAACCGGCCCATGGCCTCCTGCACCGCGCAACCCTTTCGCCGCCTGATGCTGCACAGCCTGGCCCTGTGTCTGCTCGGCGCCGGGCCGGTGCTGCACGCCGATGAACGTGAGCATGGTGACCATGAGCTGGCGCGCCAGGCGCTCGAACAAGGCCGGGTGCTGCCTTTGCGGGCCGTGTTGGAAAAAATCGAACGCGATTACCAGGGCCAGGCGCTCAAGGTAGAGTTCGAGCAGGACGGCGGCCGCTTCCTCTACGAAATCCGATTGCTGCAGAACGATGGCCGCATCGTCAAGCTCAAGGTCGATGCCGTCGATGGCAAGGTGCTGGAGATCCAGCGCAAGGACCACGGAAAGGACAGGGATGCGCATCCTCGTCGTTGAAGACGAACCCACGCTGTGCGACCAACTGGTGCGCGCCATCACGGCCGCAGGGCACACGGTGGAAAGTGCCAGCGACGGCGTCAACGCTCACTATTTGGGCGACGTGGAAGACTTCGACGCCGTGGTGCTGGACCTGGGCCTGCCCGCACTCGACGGCCTGTCGGTGCTGCGCCGCTGGCGTGCGGCGGGGCGCACCATGCCGGTGCTCATCCTCACGGCGCGCAGCGCCTGGCATGAAAAAGTGGCCGGCATGGATGCCGGCGCGGACGACTACCTTGCCAAACCTTTTCACATGGAGGAGTTGCTGGCGCGCCTGCGGGCCCTGCTGCGGCGACTGGGTGAGCACAGCAGCGCGCAATGGCAATGCGGGGCCATCTTGCTCGACACACGCCAGGCCCGCGTGCTGGTGGACGGCCTGCCCCTGCAACTGACCAGCCATGAGTTCAAGCTGCTGTCGCTGCTCATGCAGCGCAAGGGCGAAGTGCTTTCGCGCACCGAACTGTCCGAGCACCTCTACCCGCAGGACGCCGACCGCGATTCCAACACCATCGAAGTCTTCGTCGGCCGCCTGCGCAAGAAGCTGCCCACCGGCAGCATCGAAACCGTGCGGGGCCTGGGCTACCGCTTGGTTGACGTGGGCCACGCGGCGTGAGAACGGGGTCGCTGCGCCTGCGCCTGCTGGCCGGCACACTGGCGTGGATGCTGCTGGCCATTGTCCTGGTGGGCTGGGGCCTGCGCGGCTTGTTTCAGGACCACGTCACCCAACAATTGCAGGCGCAGTTGGTGATGCAGCTCGACCATTTGAGCGCTTCCGTCGATTGGGTCCCACCCGGCCACGTCACGATCAGCCCCATGGCGGCAGACCCGCGCCTGGCACAGCCCTTGTCGGGCCTGTACTGGCAGATTGACCGGCTGGGCGCGGCGCCCCAGGCGGGCGTGGCGCGCTCGCGCTCGCTGTGGGACCAGGTGCTGCGCTTGCCCGATGCGCCAGCGTCCTACCCGGCTGGCGGCTACAGCGTTCTGCCACTGCAGGACGCCCAGGGCCACGCCTTGCTGGCCGTGGCACGCACCCTGCAACTGCCCGAGGACGACGCGCCACTGCTGCGCCTGGTGGTGGCGGGCGACAAAGCCCTGCTGGCCGAACCCCTGCAGCGCTTTACCCGCATGCTGCTCATCGCCCTGGGCCTGCTGGCGCTGGGCCTGGCGCTTGCCGTGGCCGTGCAATTGCAATTGGCACTGCGGCCGCTGCAGCTCCTGCGCTCGCGCTTGGCCGCCGTCCGCAGCGGCGCCGCCGGGCAGCTCGAAGGCAGCTTCCCCCAAGAGCTGCAGCCGCTGGTCAACGAATTCAACCACGTGCTGCGCGAGAACGCCGACATGGTGCAGCGCGCCCGCACCCAGGCCGGCAACCTGGCCCATGCCGTGCACACGCCGCTGTCCATCCTGGCCAATGCCGCCGCGCAAGAACGCAGCCCGCTGGCGCTGCTGGTGCAAGAGCAGGTGGCCAGCGCACGCCGCCAGGTCGATTACCACCTGGCCCGTGCGCGCGCCGCCGCCGCCGTGCGCGCCACCGGCCTGCGCACCCCGGTGCTGCCGCCGCTGCGCGCACTGCTGCGCACCATGCAGCGCCTGCATGCAGAGCGGCATCTGGCGTTTGAACTGGCGCCCCAGGCGCAGGACGGGGCCTTTCGCGGCGAGGAGCAAGACCTCTACGAACTGCTGGGCAACCTGATCGACAACGCCGGCAAATCGGCGCGCCAACGCGTGGTGGTCGATGTGCAATCGTCGCAGGGGCAGCTGTGCTTCACCGTCGATGACGATGGCCCTGGCATTCCCGAGGAAGAGCGGGAGCACATGTTCGAGCGCGGCGTACAGCTCGACGAGCAGCGGCCCGGCTCCGGCCTGGGCCTGGACATCGTGCGCGCGCTGGCCGAGACCTACGGCGGCAGCGTGCAGGCCCTGGCCTCGCCCCTGGGGGGTGCCCGCCTGCGGCTGTGTCTGCCCATGGCCGCTGACGCGTAGGCGCGATGGCCAGGGTATGCGGAGCTTCGTCCGAATTGGTTTGAATTTTGAATAGAACCATGCTCCATGGCATGCCTGATAAGCGCTACAAGCTATCTATTTAATAGCATTCTCCAGCCAATGCCAGACCCGAAAGCGCTTACCGCGCCAGCCGCCAAACCCCTGCCACCCCACCGAGAATGACCGCCGTCCCCCGCCCTCTCACCCTGCAAGACCTGCCCGGCCTGCTGGCGGTGCAGCGCGCCTGCTATGGCGCTGGCTATATCGAAAGTGCCTCGGTCTATGCACGCCGCCTCGCCAGCCCGGCGCAATGCTCATGGGTGATCGAGCAGGCGGGCCGCATCTGCGCCTACCTTGCCGCCTATGGCTCGGCCCAGGGCAAAGTGACACCGCTGCATGGCGATTTCGAGGTCGCGGATTCGCCCGACACGCTGTACCTGCACGACATGGCCGTCTTGCCTGAATTTTCCGGCCATGGCCTGGCGCAGGCACTCCTGGCGCCGTTGTGGCGCAGCGCGGTGGCGCGTGGCCTCACCCGCTCGGCGCTGGTGGCGGTACAGGGCTCGCAAGGTTTCTGGGAGCGGCGCGGCTATGCCGTTGCCCCGTTGCAAGATCTGGAGCAACGCCGACGTCTCGCTGCTTATGGCCAAGGCGCTGTGTACATGTTGCGGACGCTCAATTGATCAGCGCGTCATCGGCAGCGCCACACCCATGGCCGCAAAGGCACCGCCACAGACGCGGTTGAAGCGCTTGCCATAGCGCTCCAGCACCGGGCGAATGCGGTGCGCCATGCGGGCGAGCAGCACTTCCACCCCACACTCGATCACCGCAAACGTGCCGGCCATGACCACGAACTGCAGCCACAGGCTGCGCGTCGGGTCAAGAAACTGGGGCAGAAAGGCGCCGTAGAACAGCAGCGCCTTGGGGTTGGACACCGCTGCAAACAGCCCCTGGCGAAACAACTGGCTGCGGCGCGGAAACGGTGTGTCCGCGCTGGGGTTGAGCTGTAGCGGCGGCGCGCGCCAGAGCTGGATGCCCAGCCATACCAGGTACGCGCCACCGACCCACTTGAGCACCAGCAGCGCGCTGGCCGAGGCCTGTAGCAACGCGCCAATGCCCAGCATGGAGAGCGCGATCACCGCCACAAAGCCCACGGCGCCGCCCGCCACGCTCCAGCGTGTGCGGCGGTGGCCGTGCAGGGCGCCATTGGTCAGCGCCAGCAGGCTGTTGGGGCCGGGCGTGAGCGAGAGGCCCACCGCCGCGACGAGATAGATCAACCAGGTATGCCAGGCCACAAGTCACCTCCTGCCACGCCGTGCAAGCGGGCGCGTGCTGTCAGTATAGAAAGCCCTGCTGCGGGTGGTCAAAAACGCGGGTTCAGCCAGTTCAGGATAATCCTGCCATGCCCAATCGCTGGAAACCCAACGTCACCGTCGCTGCCATCATCGAGCAGGACGGGCGCTTCATGCTGGTCGAAGAAGAAACCGCCGACGGACTGAAGCTGAACAACCCTGCCGGCCACCTCGACCCCGGCGAATCCCCCGTGGACGCCTGCGCGCGCGAGGCGCTGGAAGAAACCGCGCACGACTTCACACCCACGGCCCTGGTCGGCATCTACCTCAACCGCTTCACGCGCACGCGCTCCGGCGACGACATCACCTACCTGCGCTTTGCCTTCACCGGCACGCTGGGCGCGCACCACGCCTGGCGAGCGCTCGACGACGGCATCGTGCGCACCGTGTGGCTCACGCTCGATGAACTGCGTGCCACGCAGGAGCGCCACCGCAGCCCGCTGGTGCTGCAGTGCATCACCGACTACCTGGCCGGCAGGCGCTACGCGCTCGAACTGGTACACACCGACGCCAGCGTACTGAACCATGTCGCTGCCTGAACCGACTGGCCGGCGCCAGCGCATCGTTGTCGGCCTCTCGGGCGGGGTGGATTCGGCCGTCACCGCCTGGCTGCTCAAATCCATGGGGCATGAGGTGGTCGGCATCTTCATGAAGAATTGGGAAGACGACGACGACAGCGAATACTGCTCGTCCAACGTCGATTTCGTCGACGCCGCCGCCGTGGCCGACGTGATCGGCATCGAGATCGAGCACGTCAACTTTGCCGCCGAATACAAGGACCGCGTGTTCGCGGAGTTCCTGCGCGAATACCAGGCCGGCCGCACGCCCAACCCCGATGTGCTGTGCAACGCCGAGATCAAGTTCAAGGCCTTCCTGGACCACGCCATGCGCCTGGGCGCCGAGAAAATCGCCACAGGCCACTACGCCCGGGTGCGCCAGAGCAGCGACACCGGCCTGTTCGAACTGCTCAAAGGCCTGGACACCACCAAGGACCAGAGCTACTTCCTGCACCGCCTGACCCAGGCGCAGCTCGCCAAGACCTTGTTCCCGGTGGGCGAGCTGCGAAAAACGGTGGTACGCCGCATCGCCGCCGACATCGGCCTGCCGAACGCCAAAAAGAAAGACTCGACCGGCATCTGTTTCATTGGCGAGCGGCCGTTTCGCGAGTTTCTCAACCGCTACATCGCACACGCGCCTGGCCCCATCCAGGACGAACGCGGCCGCACGCTGGGCAAGCATGTGGGCCTCTCGTTCTACACCCTGGGCCAGCGCCAGGGCCTGGGCATTGGTGGCGTGAAGGAAAAGGGCACCCAGCGCGGAGCGGGCGAGCACGCACCCTGGTTCGTGGCGCGCAAGGAGTTGGACAAGAACACCTTGCGCGTGGTGCAGGGGCACGACCACCCCTGGCTGCTGTCGCACCAACTGGCCGCGCAGGACGTGAGCTGGTGCGCAGGCCACGCCCCCGTGCCGGGAGCCTACACGGCCAAGACGCGCTACCGCCAGCAGGACGCAGCCTGCACGCTACAGGCGCTGCCCGACGGTTTTGCACTGCGCTTCCCCGAAGCCCAGTGGGCTGTGACGCCGGGGCAAAGCGCCGTGATCTACGACGGTGAGGTCTGCCTGGGCGGCGGGGTGATTCAGAGCGCGGCAGTGCACACGCCCTGAACCAGCACCTCGCGCTCAGCGCGGTGTGCCGAAATCCTCAGGCATTTGCACCGCGACCACCTCGCCGCGTGCGGTGACTACGCCGTTGGCGCTCACGGTCGTCTCCACTACCACCTTGCGGCCCTTGATTTCCTTGACGCGCGGATCTCCAGCTCCACGATGGGCGTAGGTTTCTTGAAATCCACATGCAGCGAGCCGGTCACGAAGCGGAATGCGGGCTGCGAGCTCATCTCGCGGCCCTCGCTGCGGTACATCGCGGCGGCGGCCGTGCCGGTGCTGTGGCAGTCGATCAGCGAGGCAATCAGGCCGCCATAGGCAAAGCCCGGCACCGAGGTTTCCCAGGCCTGCGGGGTATAGCGGGTCACCGTTTCATCGCCCTCCCAGAAGGTGCGAATGCGGTGGCCGTGCTGGTTTTGGCTACCGCAGCCATAGCAGTGCGAGACGTTTTCGGGGTAATAGTCTTGAAAGGCTTTCATGGGTTCTCTTGGGTTTGCAAATAGGTCACATGGTTTGCGCCGCGTAGCTGCAGCCGTGCACGCCGGCATCGGTGTTGACACTGTGGTTGGCCATCTGTGCAAAGCGTGACCCCACGCACACGGCACCCGTGCCGCTGCGGGGCATGCACAGCGCAAGCGGTACAACAGCGGCTCAGCCGCCCCAGCGCAGCCAAGCGGCGAGCAGCAGCGCAAAGGTGCAGGCCCAGCCCGAGAACAGCCAGCGCCAGAGCGCCCACCGCGGAACAAAGCCGACGCCGCGCACCAGGCCTGCGCTCATGGCCCAGAACAGTGCCAAGGCCAGGGCGTGGTCTGCCTTGCCCTGCGCATCGGCCAGCAGCAGCGGGTACACGCTGCCCACCAGCATGATGGCCAGCGCAGCCAGCAGGCTGGGCAGGTGCACGCGGCTGGTGCTTGGGCGGTCAGCGCGTGGCGGCAGCGCCGGCTCCTCGGAGGCCGGGGCTGCCATATCACCCGTCCCGCCCGAGCGAGGCCCTGCGCGCCTCTTCGTTCTCGCCCCACAGGGCATTGAGAATGGCCAGCAAGACCGCAAAGCCGATGCCAAGCATCCAGGCGAAATACCACATGGTTCAGGCTCCTTGTTGTGCGTCAGGGTGATGCACCGGGATCAATAAGCGCCGTGTTCGTTCTCGCGGATGTAGGCCGCAGTGACCTTGCCGCGCATCACGCTGTAGGCCCATGAGGTGTAGAGCACGATCAGCGGCATGAGGATCAGGGTGGCCCAGAACATGATGCCCAGCGTGAGGTGGCTGGAAACGCTGTCCCACACGGTGAGGCTGGCGGCGGGCATGGTGCTCGAGGGCATGACAAAGGGAAACATCGAGGCGCCCGCCGTACCGATCACGCCCACGATCGCCAGCGACGATGCGACAAAGGCGGTCAGCGTGCGGCGCGCCCGCAACAGCCCGGCCGCAGCCAGGGCGCCCACGATGCCCAGGGCCGGCAGCAGCCACAGCAGCGGCTGTATGGCGTAGTTGGCCATCCAGGCGCCCGTCTCAAGCACCACCGTCTTGCCCAGGGGGTTGGGCAGGGCGGACGGATCGACCACCGAGCTGATGCGAAAGCCCGGAATCCATTGCAGCCAGACACCGGCGGCCACAAAGCCGGCCACCATCACCAGCGCTGCGCCGCCCGCAGCCTTGACCGCACGTGCCTGGATTACACCTTCGGTGCGATGCGCCAGATAGGCCCCGCCTTGCAGGGTGAGCATGGCGCTGCTGACCACGCCCACGAGCAGGGCAAACGGGTTGAGCAGTTGCCAAAAATTCCCGGTGTAGGTGGAGACCAGCAGGGAATCGAACTGGAACGGCACCCCCTGGAGCAGGTTGCCAAAAGCCACGCCAAAAATCACCGGAGGGACGAAGCCGCCAACGAACAGGCCCCAATCCCAGGTGCTGCGCCAGGTGGAGTTCTGGATCTTGCTGCGGTAGGTGAAGCCCACAGGGCGGAAAAACAGGGCCCACAACGCGGCCATCATGGCCCAATAAAAACCACTGAAGGCGGTGGCATAGACCAGCGGCCAAGCCGCAAAGAGGGCCCCGCCCGCTGTGACGAACCAGACCTGGTTGCCCTCCCAGTGGGCACCGACGGTGTTGATCACGGTGCGCCGCTCGATATCGCTGCGGCCCACAAAAGGCAGCAGCGTGCCGACGCCCATGTCGTGGCCGTCCATGATGGCAAAGCCCACCAGCAGCACGCCCACCAGCAGCCACCAGATGATTTTGAGGGTTCCGTAGTCAAACATGGTCAAGACTCCTGCCAAGCCATCCCGAGGGCGGCTTGCACTCTCTCGGAGGGCTGCGAACGAAGATGGGAGCGCGGGTTCATGGTTTCCTCCTCAGGCGTGGATGGGTTCTTGCTGGTAGCGGCCGGTACCCAGGCTGCCCGGGCCCATGCGGGCGAACTTGACCATGAGAAACATCTCGACGACCAGCAGCACGGTGTAGAAGCCGATGAAGCCGGCCAGCGAGCCGTAGAGACTGTTCAGACTCAGGGTCGAAACACTCAGATGGGTCGGCAATACGCCGTAGATCGTCCAGGGCTGGCGGCCATATTCGGCGACGAACCAGCCTAGCTCGCAGGAAATCCAGGGCGCGGGCAGCATGATCAGCGCCCCGCGCAGCAGCCAGCGCGGCGGGCCGAAGCCCGTCCTGAGCGTGCTCCAGAACGCCAGGCCAAACAGCGCCAGCATCAGAAAGCCCAGCCCCACCATGACGCGAAAGCTCCAGAACATCGGGGTGACGCGCGGCACCGTGCTGTCCACCGCCTTCTGGATGATCTCGGGCGTGGCCTCCCGGACATCGGCGACATACTTTTTCAGCAGCAGACCAAAGCCCAAATCCGCCTTGTCTTGCTCGAAGCGGGCCTTGGCCGCCGCATCGCCCGGGTTCTTGCGCAACGCTTCCAGGGCTGCCACGGCGTGGATGCCACGCTCGATACGCTCGCGGTTCTTCGCCTTGATGTCGTGGATACCTGGAATCTGCTGGGTCGTCGAACGCGTGCCGATCAGGCCCATCACCCAGGGGATTTCGATTTCCCAGTCGTTCTTCTGCGCCGCTTCGTCGATACCGGCCACCAGCGTCAGGCCTGCTGGTGCGGGCTTGGTTTCCCACATGGCTTCAAGCGCCGCCATCTTGGTCTGCTGGGCCTCGCCCACCGTGTAGCCCGACTCGTCGCCCAGCACAATCACCGAGCACACGCTGGCCAGGCCAAACGCCGCCGCCACGCGAAAGCTGCGCTTGGCAAATTCGATGTCGCGGCCCCTGAGCAGGTACCAGGACGAGATGGACAGCACGAACATCGCCCCCGTCACATAGCCCGCCGAGACGGTGTGCACGAACTTGGCCTGCGCAACGGGGTTGAACAGCACGGCCCAGAAGTCGGTCATCTCCATGCGCATGGTCTGGTAGCTGAACTCGGCGCCCACCGGGTTCTGCATCCAGCCATTGGCGATCAGGATCCACAGCGCCGACAGATTGGTACCCACCGCCATCAGCACGGTCACCATCAGGTGCTGCGTGCGCGAGAGCCGATCCCAGCCAAAGAAGAACAGGCCGATCATGGTCGATTCGAGGAAGAAGGCCATCAGGCCTTCAATGGCCAAGGGGGCGCCGAAGATGTCGCCCACATAGTGCGAGTAGTAGGCCCAGTTGGTGCCAAACTGGAATTCGAGCGTGATGCCGGTGGTCACCCCCAGCGCAAAGTTAATGCCGAACAACTTGCCCCAGAAACGCGTCATGTCCTTCCAGATCACGTTGCCGGTCATGACATAGACGCTCTCCATGATGACCAGCAGCCACACCATGCCAATCGTCAGCGGCACGAAAAGGAAGTGGTACAGAGCCGTGGCGGCAAATTGCAGCCGGGACAGATCCACCAGTTGTTCTGAGATCACGGGGCTACTCCTGAACGGATTTTGAAATCGGGCTGGGCGGCGCCCCCAGCAACTGCGCGGCGACATCCTGCGCATCAACCGGCAAACGCTGTTCGCGCACGAACCCCCACCACAGGCCGGTCAGCACGGCCAGCTTGACCACCAGCACAACGGCCAGTTTGCGTATCAGGGATCGGTCGTGAAATGGCATGGTGCGACAGGGGTGTAAGGACACAATAGACACAAGATTCGTGCCAAGCTGCTGGGACACAAAAAACCGTTGAAGATCAAAGACCTGACTTCTTGCGCAAGCATCTGCACCCGCCTCTTCGTAGGCACAACTGCCAGAGTGGCAGAAAATGGCAGCGCCACCAATTGCCATTTGGCAGTGCAACCGGAGCCGCTGCCATGCACCCATTGCCCGAACTCACTGCTTTCCTCGAAGGCCTTCCCGAGCCGCATATCCTGCTGGACACACAGTACCGCATTCTTGCGGCCAACGCCGCCTACCGCCGGCAATTCGGCGCACAGGGCAGCGTGGTGGGCCGGACCTGCCATGAGGTGTCCCACCATTTCGCCGTGCCTTGCGACCAGGCAGGCGAATCGTGCCCCCTCGCGCAGTCCCTGCAATCGGGCCGACGCGAACGCGTCTTGCACCTGCACCATACGCCACGCGGCGAGGCGTATGTCAACATTGAGCTATCGTCCCTGCCTGGGCCGCAAGGCGGGCCGGGCTTCTTCGTCGAGAAAATGGAGTCGCTGCGGATGGCCGGGGCGCAGCCGGAAGCGGCTGCGTTAATAGGCCGCTCCGGGGCATTCCAACGCATGCTGGCACTGGTGGCGCGTGTCGCGCCCTCCAGCGCCAACGTGCTGCTGCTGGGCGAATCGGGTACCGGCAAGGAGCTGGTGGCACGTGCCGTGCATGAGGCCAGCAGCCGCGCCGGGCATGCCCTGGTCGCCGTGGACTGCGCAAGTCTTCCCGAGACGCTATTCGAATCCGAATTGTTTGGCCACGAACGTGGTGCTTTCACAGGCGCGACCCATGCCCGCGACGGGCTGGTCGAAGCAGCCAACGGCGGCACGCTGTTGATCGATGAAGTGGGCGACATCCCGCTGGCCATGCAGGTCAAGCTCCTGCGCCTGCTGGAGACCGGCACCTACCGCCGCGTAGGCAGTACCGAGCTGCGGCATGCCGACATCCGCGTGGTCTCGGCCACGCACCGCGATCTGGTCGCCATGGTCGACGAGAGGCGGTTTCGCGAAGACCTGTACTACCGGCTCAGCACCTTCCCCATTGCACTGCCGCCGCTGCGCGAACGCACGGGCGACATCGCGCTGCTGGTTCCGGCACTGCTTGCACGGGTGGCCGCACTGCGGCAGTTTTCCATCAGCCCGGCCGCCCTTGCACTGGTGGAGCGCCAACCCTTTCCCGGCAATGTGCGCGAACTGCGCAACCTCCTGGAGCGCACCACACTGCTGTGTGATGGCGACTGCATCGAGGCCGAGCATGTGCAGCTCGCGCTGGATACTGGCCTGCGCTCGCCCAAGGCACTGGCGCCAGCCGATGGCGCGCCGGCAAGAATGCCTGTGCCGGCGCAGCCCCTGCACGGCGACGCACTGCGCCAGGCCTTGGCACGCCACCATGGCAGTCGAGCCGAACTGGCTTCCCAACTGGGGATCAGCGAGCGTTCACTCTACCGCCGGTTGCGGGAACTGCAAACGCCAGGGTCATCGCCATCGGCAATCGGGTCTAGCTGAACCCCGCTTTCCCCAGTAGGGAGGCTGGCTTCAATCCACAAGAATTGGCTTTGCCCGGTCTCAGAACGGAATATCGTCATCCATATCGTCGAACCCCGAGGCCGCACGCGGCGCTGGGGCCGGTGCTGGGGGGGCAGGACGAGGTGCAGGCGCTGCCGGGCGCTGGGCCGGGGGCGCGGCGCGGCGGGGGGCCTGGTCAAAGCCACCGCTCGGCTCGCCGCCGTAACCGCCATCGTCGTAGCCACCACCTTGCTGGCCACCGCCGCCTTGTCCGCCCATGCCTTGGCGGCTTCCCAGCATCTGCATCTGGTCAGCGCGGATTTCGGTGCTGTACTTTTCCACACCAGCCTGGTCGGTCCATTTGCGCGTGCGCAGACTCCCTTCCACATACACCTGCGAGCCTTTGCGCAGGTACTGGCCGGCAATCTCCGCCAGACGACCATTGAACACCACGCGGTGCCATTCGGTGGCTTCGCGCATCTCGCCACTCTGCTTGTCTTTCCACTTGTCGGTGGTGGCCACGGTGACATTGGCCACCTGGTCGCCACTGGGAAAGGTGCGCATTTCGGGATCGCGGCCCAGGTTGCCGACGATGATGACTTTGTTCACGGATGCCATGGTGGGACCTGCAGGAATTGGGGAGATGGAAACATGCGCTGCGGCCAGCGCTGGTAGGGCCCGACATTGTGCCGCAAGCCGTCCGGCGAGGGCATGCGTGCCACAATCAAAGTCAAAGGCGGCGTGTAGCCCGTTGGCAGGATCGCCGCCACTCTCTGCCATGCACCACCATCAGCCCGACATTCTGCAAAACCTGCGCCGCGAGTTCTCCAGCGGCCGGCTGTGGCTGGACCGCACCGTGGTACTCGCCTACGCCGTTATCGCTGGCCTGAGCGTCGTGGCATTTACCTTTCTGACCAACCAGGCCTTCGCGTATTTCCAGCGGGTGTACCACTGGCAGGGTGGATGGGCCGTGCTGGTGTGGATTCCCACCTGGTCGGCGGCGATTGTCTGGGCGACACGCCGTTTTGCGCCCACCACGGCGGGTTCGGGCATACCGCAGGTGATCGCTGCACTGGACCCGGCAGTTGCCGAAGCCGAGCGTTCCATTTTCGTGTCGCTGCGCCTCACGCTGGCCAAGCTGGTGCTGGGAAGTGCCGGATTCCTGGCCGGCATGTCAGTCGGCAAAGAAGGGCCTTCGGTGCAAATCGCCGCCGGCGTCATGCGCCATGCAAGGCGCTGGCTAGGGCCGCATTCGGGCATCAGCGACCATGCTCTGCTGGTAGCCGGGGGCGCTGCCGGGATCGCCGCAGCCTTCAATGCGCCGCTGGCTGGCGTGCTATTCGCCATTGAGGAACTCTCGCGCAAGCTCGAATCGCGCAGCAGCGGCCTGATCATCACCGGCATCGTGCTGGCCGGTCTGATGGGCGTCTCTTTCTATGGCAACCACAGCTACTACGGCGTCATCGTGGTGCCTCCACTGGATTGGAGCGCGCTGGCCCCCGGCCTGATGGTGGTGCTCGTCTGCGGAGCACTGGGCGGCCTGTTTGCCAAGGTGATGGCAACCTCCCTGACCGGAGCACCGGAACGCCTGAACGTGCTGCGCGCGCGCTTTCCGGTGCGGTTTGCAGCGGCGGGCGGCCTGATGATCGCGTTGATGGGGCTGGCCACCGGCGGCGCCACATTTGGCGCCGGCTCCGAGGCAGTGCAGCACATGCTCGCCGGGCACGCCGACGTTCCGGCGTTCTATGTCACGCTCAAGTTCATTGCCACCTGGCTGACCGCCTGGTGCGGCGTACCGGGCGGTATTTTTGCGCCTTCGCTGTCGATTGGTGCCGGCGTAGGGCACAACGTTTCGCTGTTGATGGGCGCCGACATTGCGCCAGCACTCATTGCCATGGGCATGGCGGCATTCCTCGCGGCGGTCACGCAAGCACCACTGACGGCCTTCATCATCGTGATGGAGATGATCGACGGCCACGCTCTGGTGCTGAGCCTCATGGCCGCCGCCATGTTGTCCAGCCTGATCTCGCGCCTGATCGCCAAGCCGCTGTACGAAACGCTGGCGGCCCACATGGTGGCGGTGCTGAAGGCACCGGCAGCGCCAGACCCCTCTGCGCCGGCTGCCGATGCGCCGCCGCACTGAGTCCTTCACCCGCAGCGGGCGTCTCAGTGCCCGCCGCTGCTGCGCCCCACCGGCCGCAAGCCCCAACTCAGCGCCAGCCACAGCACACACAGTACGCTGGTCACACCAAACAGTGTCGGCACGCCGGCCCACTTGACCAGTGCACCGCCCAAGGCGCCGCCGGCAAACAGGCCGAGCGACTGCAGGGTGTTGTAAGTGCCCAGCGCCGCACCGCGCAGCGACGCTGGCGCCATGCGCGAGACCAGGCTGGGCTGGCTGGCCTCCAGCGCATTAAAGCCACAGAAAAACACAAACAGCACCGCCCCCAGCACCCACAGCGTCGGCGCGGTCTCGGTGGCCGCAAGCAGGCCCAGGCCCACCTGCACCACCAGCACCATGGCAATCGCCGCCAGCAAAGCCGCGCGCAAGTGACCGCGCCGCTCGAGTGCAAACAACCCGCCCATGGCAACAAACGAGAGCACCACCGCCGGCAAGTAAATGTGCCAGTGCGCCGCCTTGGGCAGGCCCGCCTGCACCAGCATGGCCGGCACGGCGACCCACATGGCCAATTGCACGCTGTGCAGCACGAACACGCTCAGGTTCAGGCGCAGCAAGTCGGCATGCTTCCAGACGTCCAGCAGCCGCCCGCGCGGCGCATTGGCATGCTGGGCGGGCTCGGCCGGTACCCACCACAGCACCACGGCAACGCCGCCCAGTGCCAGCGCACAGGTCAGGCCAAACAGCCCCGACAGGCCAATGTGAGCCGCCAACGCCGGCGCCGCCACCAACGCCACGGCAAACATGAGGCCGATGCTGCCACCCACCAGCGCCATGGCCTTGGTGCGCACGCCGTCGCGCGTCTGGTCGGCGAGCAGGGCGGTCACCGCCGCCGACACGGCGCCCGCGCCCTGCAGCGCACGGCCTACCAAAAGGCCCGTGATGGAGCCGGCCAGCGCCGCCACCAAGCTGCCAGCAGCAAAGACCAGCAGGCCCGCCACGATGACACGCTTGCGCCCCAGCCGGTCAGACGCCAGGCCCAGCGGGAGCTGCAAAAAGGCCTGCGTCAGACCATAAATACCCATGGCCAGGCCGACCAGCGCCGGGTCGTCGCCACCGGGGTACTTGCGCGCTTCGAGCGCAAACACCGGCAGCACCAGGAAGAGGCCCAGCATGCGCAGCGCGAAGATCAGCGCCAGGCTGACGCTGGAGCGTCGCTCCAGCGCGGTCATGCGGTGGGCGGGATCGGGAATCGAAGAGGGGATGGGGCGAGCAGAAGCGATGGACTCGGACACGCGGAGCAGGCCAGCCTGAAAGGGCCGGCGAAGGCTGAAAAAACGTGCATTGTGCGCCAATCGTCCAGCGAGCGTGGGGCAAACCCTGACAGCGGTGCAGTGGCTGACCGTAGACGCAAACGGGCGTCCAGGTACCCATGCCGCAGTCCTTTCTTTATCATGAAAGGTTTTTCAGCCTTCGCGCGCACCCACGCCGCGCGCCCAATGTGAACCTTTCCCTTCCCCTTTCTATCCCGGCGCCCGCGCCCGGTGGCCCTGCCGACGAAGGCCGGCCGCTCGCCAGCGTGCTGCGGGCCCAGCAGCGCATCAGCATCCGCGGCGCGCGCACGCACAACCTCAAGAACATCGACCTCGACCTGCCGCGCAACCAGTTGGTGGTCATCACGGGGCTGTCGGGCTCCGGCAAGTCGAGCCTGGCGTTCGACACGCTGTACGCCGAGGGCCAGCGGCGCTATGTGGAGAGCCTCTCGGCCTATGCGCGGCAGTTTCTCGGGCGACTGGACAAGCCCGATGTCGATTTGATCGAGGGCCTCTCCCCCGCCATTGCCATCGAGCAAAAGGCCACCAGCCACAACCCGCGCTCCACGGTGGGCACGGTGACCGAGATTCACGATTACCTGCGCCTGCTGTACGCCCGCGCCGGCACGCCGTACTGCCCCGAGCATGGCCTGCCACTGCAATCGCAGACGGTGAGCCAGATGGTCGATGCCGTGCTGGCGCTGCCGCTTGATACGCGCTTGATGCTGCTCGCGCCCGTGGCGCGCGAGAAGAAGGGGGAATTCACCGAGCTGTTCGCGCAGATGCAGGCGCTGGGTTATGTGCGCTTTCGCGTCGATGGCCAAGTGCTGGAGGCCGAAAACCTGCCGCAGCTGAAAAAGACCGAGAAGCACGATATCGACGTCGTCATCGACCGCCTCAAGGTGCGCCCGGACGCCCAGCAGCGCCTGGCCGAGAGCATCGAAGCGGCGCTGCGCGTGGGCGCCAGCGCGGGCGAGGCCAACGGCCGCGTGCTGGCGCTGGAGATGGACAGCAACACGGACGGTGAAGGCGAGCACGCGTTCAGCGCGAAATTCTCCTGCCCGGTGTGCAGCTATTCGCTGCCCGAGCTGGAACCGCGCCTGTTTTCCTTCAACTCGCCCATGGGGGCCTGCCCCACCTGCGACGGGCTGGGCCACAGCGAGGTGTTCGACCCGGCGCGCGTGGTGGCCTTCCCGACGCTCAGCCTGGCCAGCGGCGCCATCAAGGGCTGGGACCGGCGCAACGCCTACTACTTCGCCATGCTGCAAAGCCTGGGCGAGCACTACCACTTTGACGTGGACACGCCGTTCGAAAGCTTGCCGCCCCAGGTGCAGCAGGTGGTGCTGCACGGATCGGGTGACGAGCAGATTGCGTTTCGCTACCTTGTTGACAGTGGCGCATCCAAGGGCAAGCCGGTGCTGCGCGAGCACCCCTTCGAAGGCATCCTGCCCAATATGACGCGGCGCTACCGCGAGACCGATTCCAGCGCGGTGCGCGAGGACCTGGCCCGCTACCGCCAGTCGCAGCCCTGTCCCGACTGCCACGGCACACGCCTGCGCCGCGAGGCACGCTTCGTGAAAATCGGCGAAGGCGAGCAGGCCCGCGCTATCTGGGAGGTGAGCCGCGCCACGCTGTCCGCTTCCCACGCCTGGTTTGCCGCTCTGCGGCTCAGCGGTTCGAAGGCCGACATTGCCGACAAAGTGGTGCGCGAAATCGCCACCCGCCTGCAGTTTCTGAACGACGTGGGCCTGAACTACCTGAGCCTGGACCGCAGTGCCGAGACGCTCTCGGGCGGCGAAGCGCAGCGCATCCGCCTGGCCAGCCAGATCGGCTCGGGCCTGACGGGCGTGATGTACGTACTCGACGAGCCCAGCATCGGCCTGCACCAGCGCGACAACGACCGGCTGATCGCCACGCTCAAACACCTGCGCGACATCGGCAACAGCGTGATCGTCGTCGAGCACGACGAAGACATGATGCGCGCCGCCGACCAGGTGGTGGACATGGGCCCCGGCGCTGGCGTGCACGGTGGCCGCGTGATGGCCCAGGGCACCTACGACGAGGTGCGCGCCAACCCCGATTCGCTCACCGGCCAGTACCTGGCGGGCACGCGCAGCATCGCCGTCCCGGCGCGGCGCACGCCCTGGCTGCCGGTGGTGAAACAGGAGGCCCCCGCAGCGCCCAAGGGCAAATCGCGTTTCCCCGTCACCGAAGCCGGCGAACGCCGCGCTGCACGCCTTGCCGAGCATGTGGCCCGCCAGGGCGCCGTGCAGGCGCTGCGCGTGGTCGGGGCGAGCGGTCACAACCTCAAAGACGTGAGCGTCGATTTTCCGGTCGGCCTGTTCACCTGCGTAACGGGCGTTTCTGGCTCAGGCAAAAGCACGCTGGTGAACGACACGCTGTACACCGCCGTGGCCCACCAGCTCTACCGCGCGCACGAGGAGCCGGCGGCGCACGAAGCCATTGAAGGCATCGAGTATTTCGACAAGGTCATCAACGTCGACCAAAGCCCCATTGGCCGCACGCCGCGCAGCAACCCGGCCACCTACACCGGCCTGTTCACGCCCATCCGTGAACTGATGGCGGAAACCAACCTCGCCAAGGAGCGCGGCTACGGCCCAGGGCGCTTCAGCTTCAACGTGGCGGGCGGGCGCTGTGAGGCCTGCCAGGGCGACGGCGTGGTGAAGGTGGAAATGCACTTTCTGCCGGATGTCTACGTGCCCTGCGACATCTGCCACGGCCAACGCTACAACCGCGAATCGCTGGAAGTGCAATGGAAGGGCCGCAACATCGCGGGCATTCTGGAGCTGACGGTGGAAGACGCCTACGCCTTCTTCAAGGACGTCCCGACCATCGCCCGCAAGCTGCAGACGCTGCTCGACGTGGGCCTGTCGTACCTGCGCCTGGGGCAAAGCGCCACCACGCTCTCGGGCGGCGAGGCGCAGCGGGTCAAGCTGGCGCAGGAACTCAGCAAGCGCGACACCGGCCGCACCCTCTACATCCTCGACGAGCCCACCACCGGCCTGCACTTTGCCGACATCGATTTGCTGCTCAAGGTGCTGCACCAGCTGCGCGACGCCGGCAACACCATCGTCGTCATCGAGCACAACCTGGACGTCATCAAGACCGCCGACTGGCTCATCGACATGGGGCCCGAAGGCGGCGCGGGCGGCGGCAGCGTGGTGGCCACCGGCACGCCCGAGCAGGTCGCGGCCAACCCGGCGAGCCATACCGGGCATTACCTGCAGAAATATTTGGCAAAATCGGCCTCTAGCGCTTTATAGATATGCGCTTTCAGCTATTTATTTGGTAGCTTACGTACGGAGATGCTCTAGGGAATAATGGCCTCTCCAACTCGCCCGCCCACACCCGCCCATGCACTCCATCACCTTGCGCTTTCTGGCCCCGCACAACAGCCCGCACGCCGGCGCCGGCGCCCGCGTCTCAGGCGGCAGCGTTCTTGGCTGGGTGGACGAAGCCGGCTTTGCCTGCGCCTCGGCCTGGGCGCGGGGCGCCTGCGTGACGGCTTTTGTCGGCAACGCGCACTTTTTGCGGCCGGTGCATGCGGGCGATTTGGTCGAGGTGCGTGCGCACCTGGCGTTTACCGGCGAGACCAGCATGAGCCTGGCGATTGAAGTGCACACCGGCGCGCTGGCCGGCAGCGAGCTGCACATGGTGCTGCACTGCGCAGCCGTCTATGTGGCGCTGGACGCTGCCGGCGCGCCGCGCGCCGTAGACCATTTCATTCCCGAAACGCCCGGCGACATGGCCCTGGCGCAGCGGGTGCAAGCGCAAATTGCCGCCGCGCAGGCGGTGCAGTGAGCCGCCGCCACGCCGGTGAGGCAGCGGGCCTGGGGACGGGCGACCTGCTGGCGGCGCTGGCCGTGGTCGTCCTCTGGGGGCTTAACTTCATTGCCATGAAGTGGGGGCTGGAAAGCTTCACCCCCTTTGAACTGGGCGGCATGCGCTACGTCGCCGCCGCCCTTCCGATGGTGTTTCTGGTGCGCCCACCGCGCATTGGTTGGCGCTGGGTGGTCGGATTTGGCATGTTCCAGGGCGTGGGGCAGTTCAGTTTTGGTTTCTTTGCGCTCAAACTCGGCATGACGGCGGCACTGGCCAGCGTGCTGATGCAGACCCAGGTGTTCTTCACCGCGCTGTTTGGCTTTATGGCGCTGGGCGAGCGACCCAGCCGCCCGCTGCTGATCGGCATGGCCCTGGCGGCTGTCGGCCTCGGGTGCTTTGCCATGAACTTCATTGGGCCTGAAGCGGGCAGCGCCGGCGGTGCCACGCTGATCGGCATTGCGCTCACGCTGTGCGCGGCGGCGTCTTGGTCGGTCTCGAACATCATTGCGCGCCTGGCACAGCGTGCGGCGCCGGGCTACGACCCGATTGCCTTTGTCGTCTGGTCCTGCCCGGCGCCGATTCTGGCGTTCGCTGCGCTCGTGGCGGTCACGGAGCCTGACGCTGGCCGCTGGCTCCACCTGGGTAGCTGGAGCGCTTTGCCCGGGCTGGCCTGGGGCTCGGTCGCGTACCTGGGCTGGGCGGCGACCATTCTCGGCTACGGCCTGTGGACACGTCTGCTCACGCGCCACCCGGCCAACCGGGTGGCGCCTTTCAGTCTGGGCGTGCCGGTCGTGGGCCTGGCGGCCGGCCTGCTGGTGCTGGGCGAAGTCGTGACCGGATGGCAATGGGTCGGAACAGCCTTTATCGTGGCGGCGCTGGTTTGCGTGGTGCTGGGCGGGCGCGTGGCCCAGCGCAAAAATACCCCGTAAAAAAACCCGCAGGGCTTGCGCGCTGCGGGTTGTGGAGTGCCTTGGCGGGCTTGGCGCCCTGCAGCAGGGTTTAGCTGCGTTCGCCAGTAGCGATCTGGTTGGCGCGGATAGCGACCAGGGCTTCCGAACGGACGGCAGCGCGGGCCTGGGTGCTGGTGGTACGCGCAGCGTAGTCGGCCACAGGGCCCTTGGCAAAGTTGGGCAGTGCCTTCTGGCCTTCGGCGCGCACGTCGGTGCTGTTGCGGGTGGATTGCACGTGGGCTTCAAAGTCCGTGCCGTAGAGGTTGCCGTTCAATTCGCCGGCTTGGGCGCCGATGGAGGCAAAAGCGGCAACAGCGGCGATAGAGAGAATGCGTGCGGTGTTCATGATGGTTTCTTTCTTAAAAACGACTTAAAAAACCCGCTGTGGGAAGGGCACGGTGCCCTTGGGGAGCGGTTTCGGTGAGTCGCCTTGTGTGTTCGGCTCATCGATGGGTTGAACTGTACGCCGCATGAGGTCGATTTAAAACCATTCAGTCACGAATTGACTGTTCCAGTATTTGAAACAATCTCGATCGACGGCAGGTGCGCAAAAGGTGCGCACTGGGCACAATGGCAACATGCCTTCCCTTGCTTCTTCCGTTCCACCCGCTGGCGCTGGCAGCGCCGAACTACTGGAGGCGCACCTCCGCCAAGCCGAGCCCTGTTTGTGGCCCAACCCCGATTGGCAGGCGGCCCCGGCGCCCGGTGAAGTCGGCCAGGCCCAGATAAGCGCCGCGCAGCAGCGCTTCGAGCGTGCCGCAGCCTTGTTGGCGCGCGTGTTCCCGGCGCTCGCAAAGACCGGCGGACGCATCGCTTCGCCTCTGGTGCGCACCGCCGCATTGCAGCGCGCCCTGGGCCTGGACGCCGCCTGCGGCGCGCTCTGGTTGAAATGCGACCACCTGCTCCCCGTTGCCGGCTCGGTCAAGGCGCGCGGCGCGACGCACGAAATACTGGAACTGGCCGAGCGTCTGGCGCTTGCCCACGGGTTGATGGCTGCGGGGGACGACCTCACGGTGCTGGCCAGCGCCCCCGCGCGCGCGCTGTTTGCGCAGCATGAGGTGGCGGTGGGCTCGACCGGCAACTTGGGAATGGGGGTTGGGCTGATTGCCAAGGCGCTGGGGTTTCGCGCCCGTGTGCACATGTCGCACGACGCTAAGGCCTGGAAGAAAGCGCGGCTGCGCGCGCATGGCGTGGAGGTGCTGGAGCACGCAGGCGACTACGCGCTGGCCGTGCAGGCCGGACGCGAAGCGGCCGCCCAAGACCCGCTGTGCCATTTCGTCGACGACGAGCAATCGCGCTCGCTGCTACTGGGCTACAGCGTCGCGGCCGGCGAATTGCAGGCGCAACTGGACGCCGCCGGCGTGGTGGTGGACGCCCGGCACCCGCTGTTCGTCTACCTGCCCTGCGGCGTCGGCGGCGCGCCCGGCGGCATCACCCTGGGCCTGCGCGAGCGCCTCGGGCCGCATGTGCACTGCTTTTTTGCCGAGCCGGTGCAATCGCCCTGCATGTTGCTGCAGTTGCGCGCGGGCCTGGGCACCGAGCCTTCGGTATACGGCATGGGCCTGACCAACCGCACGGAGGCCGATGGTCTGGCGGTGGCGCAGGCCTCGCGCCTGGCAGCAGGCCTGATGCGCGAGCGGCTCTCTGGCGTGTACACGGTGGATGATGCGACCCTGTTCCAGCACCTGGTGCGGGCCCACGAGGCAGAAGGCCTGCGCATCGAACCCTCCGCCGCCGCCGGGCTCGAAGGCCCGCTGCGCCTGACGCACAGCGCCGTAGGCCGCGCCTGGCTGGCGCAAACCGGTTTGATCGCACAGCTGCCGCAGGCGACCCACGTGGCCTGGACCACCGGCGGCTCCTTGCTGCCGGACGCCGAATTCGGGCAATTTGTCGCGCGCGGACGGGGCCTGTCCGCAACCGCTACTGCAGGCGCAGCCGCATCCTGAACCCGCAAGGAGACCTGAGCATGTCCACCGTAGATTTCGCCATCGTCGGCGCCGGCATTGCGGGCGCCAGTCTGGGCTGGGAGCTCGCCGCGCACGGCAGCGTGCTGCTGCTGGAGCGCGAATCCCTGCCCGGCTACCACACCACGGGGCGCTCGGCGGCGCTGTTCCTGGAAACCTACGGCACGCCGGCGATTCGCGCCATGACGCGTGCCAGCCGGCCGTTCCTGCAATCGCCTCCGCCCGGTTTCTGCGACAGCGCCATCCTCTCGCCGCGCGGCGTGGTCTATATCGCAGGGCCCGACCAGCTCGACCTGCTGGACGCCACCGAAGCCGAACTGCGCCCCCATGCACCGCAACTCGAACGCCTGTCGGCCGACGCCCTGGCCGCACGCCTCCCCTGCCTGCGCCGCGAGGCACTGGGCGGCGGCCTGCAGGAAGGGGGCGCCGCGGACATCGACGTGCACAGCCTGCACCAGGGCTATCTGCGTGGGCTGAGGCAGCGCGGCGGCGCGCTGCGCACCGATGCCGAAGTGGTCGCGGCCAAGCACCACGACGGGTGGTGGGACCTCACGCTGGCCGACGGCAGCCACGTGCGCGCGCGCACCCTCGTCAACGCAGCCGGCGCCTGGGCCGATGTGCTGGGTGAGATGGCGGGCGCCGCCCCCATCGGCCTCACGCCGTGCCGGCGCACCGCCTTCACCTTTCCGGCGCCAGAGGGCCTGGATCTGGCGCGGATGCCTGCCATCATTGCCGTGGACGAGAGTTTTTACATCAAGCCCGACGCGCGCCAGCTGCTGGGCTCACCCGCCAACGCCGACCCGACGACGCCGCACGACGTCATGCCCGAAGAGATCGATGTGGCCACCGGCATCTTCCACATCGAAGAGATGACGCATTTCACCATCCGCCGGCCCACGCACACCTGGGCGGGGCTGCGCTCTTTCGTGCCGGATGGCGAGATGGTGATCGGCTGGGATGGCGGCGTGGGCGGCCTGTTCTGGCTGGCCGCGCAGGGCGGCTACGGCATCCAGAGTGCGCCCGCCTACGCCCTGCTGGCGCGCAACCTCGTGCTGGGCGAGGCGCTGGACGAGAGCCTGCAGGCGCAGGGCGTGGACCCGGCTGCCATGTCGCCCGCTCGTTTGCGCTGAAATTCCAATAGAAATAGGCCGCTAACGCACAGCCTGTATGCGCCTGCAGCTATATTTACCGTAGCTATCTTACGCCCGCGCTGCCTGCAGTTGCGCCCGCGTGCGCTCGGCTTCGCGCCGTGCGGCCTGGGCAAAATCCTTGCCGTTGCTGGCGTACAAAATGGACCGCGACGAGTTGACGACGATCGGCCCGTCCACCCGCCAGCCGGCGCGCACCGTGGCGGCGGCGTCGCCCCCCTGGGCCCCCACGCCGGGAATGAGCAGCGGCACCGTGGGCGCCAATGCCCGCACGCGCGCGATCTCGGCCGGGTAGGTGGCGCCCACCACCAGCCCGAGCTGGCCGTTGCGGTTCCACGGCCCCTGCGCGAGGCGGGCGATGTGCTCGTACACACGCGGCTGGCCTTCCACATCGGCCAGGTGCTGGTTCTGCAGATCGTCGCCCCCAGGGTTGGACGTGCGGCAGAGCAAAAAGGCGCCCTTGCCGGGGTACTGCAAATACGGTTCGATAGAGTCGTAGCCCATGAAGGGCGAGAGCGTCACCGCGTCGGCGCCATAGCGCTCGAACGCCTCGCGTGCGTACTGCTCGGCGGTGGAGCCGATGTCGCCGCGCTTGGCGTCGAGGATCACCGGCACCTGCGGCGCATTGGCGCGCATGTGCTGCATCAGGCGCTCCAACTGGCCCTCGGCGCCGTGCGCGGCAAAGTAGGCGATCTGCGGCTTGAAGGCGCACACCAGGTCGCAGGTGGCGTCGACGATGGCGGCGCAGAAGTCGTAGAGCCGGTTCGGGCCCTCCGGCACGCAAGCAGGGATGCGTGTGGGTTCGGGGTCCAGCCCGACGCAGAGCATGGAGGCGTTCTGCGCCGAAGCGGCGCGCAGCATGTCGAGGAAGTCCATGGGGGGATTTTAGGCAGCCAGGACCACCCGTTTGCACGGTTCAGCGGCCTTGGCGTCGGCGCACAGGCATGGCGGATGGCATGAGGGGGGCATCACGGCGCTGCGAGGGCGCGCGCATCGATGTAAACCCAGGCCGTTCGCCCAGAAGCCAGTTGGGCCGCGACGCGCTTGTAGTCGGACACCTCGTAGCGGTCTGCCTGCGCGAGCTCCTCCTGCGTCACTTCGAAAACGGTCCCTGCCACACGGTCGTCTGGCCTGCCGGTGCGGGCGACGATGGGGTGGTGGGTTTTCCCGCTGGTCCTCACCACATCGGCATCTTCAATCTTGACCATGGATTGGTGAAAACCTAGCAGCTCGTCGGCAGTTCCGTGAAGGAGTCTCCCAAACGTGGCCTGTTGCACATCACGCTGCTGGAGCGTTCCATAGGAGAAGAGAAGCTGCATCATCGGTAGGGGAGTGTCATGAAAACCGGTTGCGCCCCGCATCGGCAAGCGTGCCGTGCCGGGAACATGGGGCGGTGAAGGCAATGCTGAATAAGTCCCTCACGCGCCGCGCATCCGTACCTTGGGCGGTCTGCGGCGTTGCAAATCCTCGCCATAGCTGCGGCTATGGCTGCGGTTTGCGCCTTGCATTCCATCCCGATGCACGGCGCGCGCCATCGCGGCGACTTATTCAGCATCGCCTTAAATCATTCTATTGGGCGGCATCTGGGGACGGTATTTTGCGAGGAGTGAAACCCGCATGCTTGCCATTGACCCGCGCCACCGGCAACGATCCAAGAGGGCGTCGGCCTGGAACAGTGGATCGCTGCGCTCCCACCGGGTGCCCGCGCTCACGCAGCACGCTCGAAATGAAACACCGCCGTCCCCGCCCGCGCGTTCGGCAGCCAGCGCACCACTTCGCCGTCCTGCAATCCAAAGGCGTCGAGGATGCGCAGCTGGTTCTTGTGCGCCAGCACCTCAAAGTCCTTGTAAGTGCCAACGCGGATGTTGGGCGTGTCGTACCACTGGTAGGGCAGGCGCCGCGTCACGGGCATACGCCCGCGCAGCACCGAGAGCCGATTGGGCCAGTGGGCAAAGTTGGGGAAGGCGACGACGCCGGCGCGGCCTACACGCGCCGTTTCGCGCAGCATGACTTCGGCGTTGCGCAGATGCGGCAGGGTGTCGATCTGCAGCACCATGTCGAACGAGTTGTCCTCGAAGAGGGCCAGGCCTTCGTCGAGGTTGAGCTGCACCACGTTGACGCCGCGGCGCACACAGGCCAGCACGTTGGCATCATCAATTTCGACGCCGTAGCCGCTGCAGCCGCGCTCTCGTTGCAGGTAGTCGAGCATGGCGCCGTCGCCACAGCCCAGATCGAGCACGCGTGAGCCTTGGGGAACCAGCGCGGCCAGCGCCTGCATGGTGGCCTTTTCAGTCATGCCAGCTCCTTGGCAATGCGATCGAAATACGCGCCGACGACGCCCAGGTAGCGGGCATCGTCGAGCAAGAAGGCGTCGTGCCCGTGCGGCGCATCAATTTCGGCGTAGCTCACGTCGCGCCGGTTCTCCAGCAGCGCCTTGACGATTTCACGCGAACGCGCGGGGGCAAAGCGCCAGTCGGTAGAAAAGCTGACCAGCAGGAATTTGGCGCTGGCGCGCGCCAGCGCCTCGGTCAGGTTGCCGCCAAAGGCACGCGCGGGGTCGAAGTAGTCGAGCGCGCGGGTGATCAGCAGGTAGGTGTTGGCATCGAAATACTCGCTGAACTTGTCGCCCTGGTAGCGCAGATAGCTTTCGATCTGGAACTCGATGTCCTGCGTGCTGTAGTGGTAGTCGCGCAGCAGCGTGGCCGGGTCGTCCGACGGCGGCGCCTGGCCGGCGAGCAGCTCGGGCGGCCGCAGGCTGCGGCCGAACTTCTCGTTCATCACGTCGTCGGAAAGGTACGTGATGTGGCCGATCATGCGGGCGATGCGCAGGCCGCGTTTGGGAACCACGCCGTGGCGGTAGAAGTTGCCGCCATGGAAATCCGGGTCGGTCACGATGGCGCGGCGCGCCACTTCGTTGAAGGCAATGTTCTCCGCCGTGAGATTGGGCGCACTCGCCACCACCACGGCGTGACGCACCCGCTCGGGGTACTGCAGTGCCCACGACAGCGCCTGCATGCCGCCCAGGCTCCCACCCAGCACGGCGGCCAACTGCGCGATGCCCAGCACATCGAGCAGCCGCGCCTGGGCATTCACCCAGTCTTCCACCGTGACCACGGGAAAGTCGGCGCCATAGACCTGGCCGGTGGCCGGGTTCTCGTGCATGGGGCCGGTGGAGCCAAAGCACGAGCCGAGGTTGTTGATGCCGATGACGAAGAAGCGGTTGGTGTCCACCGATTTACCGGGGCCGATCATGTTGTCCCACCAGCCTTCGCTCTTGTCCTGGCCAGCATAGACGCCCGCCACATGGTGCGATGCATTGAGCGCGTGGCACACCACCACGGCGTTGGAGCGCGCAGCGTTGAGCGTGCCGTAGGTTTCAAACGCCAGCGTGTAGCCGGCGATGGACGCACCGCTTTGCAGCGCGAGCGGCTCGGAAAAATGCTGGAACTGGGGCGTGGCGAGTAGCGGCATAAAAAAACCCGGCAACGCTAAAAACGGTACCGGGTGGCTCGCGGACGGTCTTTAGCAGTATTTGTAAAGCGCCCGCAAGCTGTGGCAAATCGGCGCGTGGCAGCCACTATAGCAAAGCCGCAGGTGCCCATGCGCGCCATACGGGCGTTGTGCCAAGGCACAATTTAGAAGAAAAGGGAAATAAAAGCGGCCGCCCTGGAAAATTGGCTGATAATGGTCAGGTTTTTCCGCATGTCGAAAAAACAGTGAAGCGGTGCATGGTCAGTTTCGCGTCTTTGAAGTCGTCACAGGTTTGTTGATTGCGTCGGACTCCATCGCGTTTTTTGTTTCTTCAGGAGTCCCTTATGGGCAACAAACTTTACGTGGGCAACCTGCCCTATTCTTTCCGCGACAGCGACCTTGAGCAAACCTTCGGCCAGTACGGCTCGGTCTCCAGCGCCAAAGTCATGATGGAACGCGACACCGGCCGCTCCAAGGGTTTCGGCTTTGTCGAAATGGGCAACGACGCTGAGGCACAAGCTGCTATCGCTGGCGTGCACGGCCAAAACTTCGGCGGCCGCGACCTCGTGGTCAACGAAGCGCGCCCCATGGAACCCCGTCCTCCCCGTAGCGGTGGCGGCGGTGGCTATGGTGGTGGTGCTGGCGGCGGCTACGGTGGTGGTGCCGGTGGTGGCGGCGGCTACGGTGGTGGCCGCAGCGGCGGCGGCGGCGGTGGCGGCTACGGTGGTGGCCGCGGCGGCTACTGATCAGCCCCTTGCGAGCCGGCTTTCGCCGGCATAGCTAAAAAAGGAACCTTCGGGTTCCTTTTTTGTTGCCGGTGCACACAAAAATCCCAGAAAACCCTTGCTTTCCCGGGAAAAACAAGATTCATAATGCGCTGGCGGGTGCTCCATTGGAGCATGTGCGGAGAGTGCCTTTAACAAATGGGGCGTGCTTCGTGCGGTCCCGTTGGGTTTGCGGTGATCCGTCGGTTTCACGCAGCGTCGTCAAGATGATCTGGTTGCGTTTTCGGGACTCCATCGCTTTTTTCATGTGTTTTTGAGGAATCCCGAACATGGGCAACAAACTGTACGTAGGCAACCTGCCCTACGGCGTGCGCGACAACGATCTGGAAGAGGCTTTTTCCGAGTTCGGAGCCGTGACCAGCGCCAAGGTGATGATGGAGCGCGATACCGGTCGCTCCAAGGGCTTTGGATTTGTTGAAATGGGCAGCGACGCAGAAGCGCAGGCTGCCATCAACGGCATGAATGGCCAATCGCTCGGCGGCCGGGCCATCGTCGTCAATGAAGCGCGTCCCATGGAGCCGCGCCCACCGCGCTCCGGTGGCTATGGCGGCGGTGGTGGCGGATACGGCGGTGGTCGCAGCGGTGGCGGCGGCTACGGCGGGGGACGCGAAGGTGGCGGTGGAGGCTACGGCGGTGGCCGCGAGGGCGGCGGTGGTGGCTACGGCGGCGGTCGCAGTGAAGGGGGTTTCCGCAGCCCTTACGGCTCTGGCCCCCGCGGCGGCGGTGGCCGAAGTGGTGGCAACGACTATGGCGGCGGAAGCGGCTACTGACCGGCCGCATAGCACTTCGACGAAAAGCCTCTGCGGAGGCTTTTTTTTCGGCCTAGCCAATCAAATGCTACTAATTATGTAGCACAAGGCTGTTCTTCCAATTACGATAGAGCGCTTTCTACTTTGATTTTCTCGGCACCAAGCTACCGTGCACGGCACCCTGCAGTTCCAGCACCTGGGCAATGTTGTCGTACACCAGGCCATCCGCCGTGAAACGGTCATTGCCACGGGTCAGCGTCACCGGTTTGTTGGACCGCACCCGCTCCAACTGCGGCCACACGTGCAGGAACTCGCCTTCAAACGCAAGCTGCGGCTGCGCCTGCCCGCGCACGCTGGGTACGGCCTCGCGCACCACCTTGGCATTCCCGAAAAGCTGCACTTCGGAGCCATCAGCGTTGCTCAGTGCACGGTCGGCAGAGGCATGGGTGACCCGGCCGGCGGCGTCCTGCGCGCGCAGGCGCATGCGGTCGATCTCCAGCGTGTCGGTGTCTGGGTAGTGGCGGCCCATTTCACCGCGTACTTCACTGAGCAACTGCCCCTGGGGGCCAAAATTCTTGACCGAAAAACCCTGCATGAAATAGTCCGCCTCATGGCCACGCACAGGCTCCTGCGCACCGGACGGAGCCGAAGGCGCACTGCGCACCAGCCACCAGGTGGCGAGCGCCAGCATCCCCATGAGCACGACGGGCAGGTACACCGATATGTGGTCCCACACGCGCTGCGGGCGGCTTCTCATACGCAGTAGTCGGCCAGCAGGCCAGCATAGCTGCCGCTGGCCACCAGCAACAGATCACAGAACTCACGTGCGGCTCCGGCACCGGCCAATGCCTGGGTGGTGTATTGGGCGCTGGCAAGGACCTCGGCGTGGGCACCCGGCGGCGCACAGGCGAAGTGGGCCCGCCGCAACACTGGCAGATCGGGCCAGTCGTCGCCCATGGCAGCCGCCTGGCCCCAAGTGAGGCCCAGCTCTGCCAGCAGGCGCTCCGCGGCCGGGCCCTTGTCTTCGGTGCCGAACACCGCGTGCTGCACGCCCAGGGCGGAGAGCCGCAGGCGCAGCGGCGCAGAATCGCGCCCGGTGATGACGGCGGGCACAATGCCGGCGCGCTGCAGCAGCTTGAGGCCATGGCCATCGAGCGTACTGAAGCGCTTGAGGGTTTCGCCAGTGTCGGTGAAATAGATGCCCCCGTCGGTCAGCACCCCGTCCACGTCAAAAAACGCCACGCGCACGCCCTGTGCGGCCAGCAGCAGCTCAGGCGCAAAGCGCAGGGCAGGGAGGGTTGGCGCAGCGCTCTTCATATCAGATCACCTTGGCGCGCATCAGGTCGCGAATGTGCACCACGCCCAGCAGCAGCGCATCGTCGCCGGCCACCAGCACGCTGGTGATGCCATGGGTTTCCATCAACGCCGCAGCGTCGGCCGCCAGCGCGTCGCTGCGGATGGTGCGCGGACCCGGATGCATGAGCTGCGCGGCGGTGCAAGGGCGCAGATCGGCGCCGTTCTCGATCCGCCGGCGCAGGTCACCGTCGGTAAAAATGCCCAGAATATGGCCAGCTTGGTCCACGATGGCAGCGGCGCCCAGGCCCTTGGCGCTCATCTCGCGCATCAGTTCGCCAAATCCGGCTTCTGGGCCCACGCGCGGCAGTTCGTCGCCGCTGCGCATCACGTCGCTGACATGCGTCAGCAACTTGCGACCCAAGGCACCGCCGGGGTGTGAGCGCGCAAAGTCTTCGGCGCGGAAACCCCGTGCATCCAGCAGGGCCACGGCAAGCGCATCGCCGAGGGCCAGCTGCGCCGTGGTACTGGTGGTCGGCGCCAGGTTGAGCGGGCAGGCCTCGCGCTCGACGCTGCAGTCAAGCACGATATCGGCATGCTGCGCCAGCGCCGACTGCGGCTTGGCAGTGATCGCGACCAGTGGCGTGCCAAGCCGTCGCAGCACCGGGAGGATGGCAATCAACTCGGCGCTCTCGCCGCTGTTGGAAATGGCCAGCACCAAATCGCCCGGGGTCACCATGCCCAGGTCGCCATGGCTGGCCTCTGCGGGGTGAACGAACAGCGCCGGGGTGCCGGTGGAGGCGAGCGTGGCGGCTATTTTGCGCCCCACATGCCCGCTTTTGCCCATTCCCATGACCACCACGCGCCCCGTCGTGTGCAGCATGGCACGCACCGCGTCGGGGAACGCGCCGGTGAGCGATTCACCCAGGCGCTGCAGAGCAGCCGACTCGATTTCAAAGGTCTCACGACCAAGTCGCAGGGCTTGCTGCGGGTCGAAAGGGCGCTCGGAGGCGTGGGCAGCGTGCATCGGCCAATTCTATCGGTGGCGCTCCGCTAGCATTGCACCATGTCCAGCCTTGCACTCACACTTCTCTATCTGCTTGCCGCAGTGCTGGGCGTAGTCGTGTGCCGAAGCCTGCGACTGCCCCCCATGCTCGGCTACCTGGTGGCAGGAGTACTGATCGGACCCCATGCGCTGGCGCTGGCGCGCAATTCCGACAGCGTGCGCCATCTGGGCGAATTCGGCGTCGTGTTCCTGATGTTTGCCATTGGCCTGGAATTCAGCCTGCCCAAGCTGCGCGCCATGCGCCGCCAGGTGTTCGGGCTGGGTCTGCTACAGGTGGCGCTGACCATGGCCCTGGGGTTTGGCGGGACCTTGTTCCTGGCCAAGTACCTGGGCGGAGTCTGGGATGTGGGGTGGCAGACCGCACTGGCACTCGCCGGCGTACTGGCCATGAGCAGCACGGCCATTGTGGTCAAGCTGATGTCCGAACGTGCCGAGCTGGAGAGCGAGCACGGGCGCAATGTCATGGGCATCCTGTTGTTCCAGGATCTGGCGGTCGTCCCGCTGCTGGTGCTGGTCCCGGCGCTGGGGTCGTCGCCCGACAACCTGCTGAGCGCGCTGGGCCTGGCCTTGCTCAAGGCCATTGTGCTGGTAACGGTGCTGTTAACGGGCGGGCAAGGCGTGATGCGCCGGTGGCTCACGCTGGTGGCACGGCGCAAGAGCGACGAGCTGTTCATGCTCAATCTTCTGCTCATCACGCTGGGCCTGGCGTGGCTGACCGACCTTGCGGGCTTGAGCCTAGCCCTCGGGGCCTTCATTGCTGGCGTACTGGTGTCGGAAACCGAATACCGGCACCAGGTGGGGACGGACATTCGCCCTTTCCACGACGTGCTGCTGGGCCTGTTCTTCATCACCATCGGAATGATGCTCGACTGGCATATCCTGCTCGAACAGGGATGGCTGGTGCTGGGCCTGGTGGTTGTGCCGCTGGCGCTCAAGCTGCTCATCATCCTGCTGCTGGCGCGCCTCACGGGGGCCAGCACGGGCGTGGCGCTGCGCACCGGGTTGTACCTGGCTCAGGCGGGCGAATTCGGCTTCGTGCTGCTCTCGCTGACCCTGCAAAACAACCTGCTGCGTCCGGCGCTCATGAACCCCATCCTCGCGGCCATGGTGCTGTCGATGCTGGCCACACCCTTTCTGATTTTGTACAGCAACCGCATCGTCATGCGCCTGGTGGCGAGTGACTGGCTTTTGCAATCGCTGCAGATGACAACCATTGCGCGCAAGTCGATTGACACCAACGGACACGTGATCATTTGCGGCTATGGCCGTTGCGGACAAAACCTGGCGCGCATGCTTGAGCGCGAATCGATACCGTACCTGGCACTGGACCTCGACCCGGACCGCGTACGCCAGGCCGCTGCCGCGGGTGACAAGGTGGTGTACGGCGACGCCACACGCCTGCAGGCTTTGATGGCGGCGGGCCTGGTACGCGCCAGTGCGGTGGCTATCACCTACCTGGAACTACCTGCGGCGCTCAAGGTGCTCGCCAATACGCGTACGCATGCACCGCACGTTCCGGTGGTCGTACGCACCCAGGACGATCTGCACCTGGAAAAGTTGCGCGAAGCGGGCGCAACGGAAGTGGTGCCCGAGGCTATCGAGGGCTCGCTGATGCTGGCCAGCCACGCACTGGCGCTGGTGGGCGTCCCCATGCGGCGCGTGATCCGCTCCGTGCAGGACCAGCGCGAAGCGCGCTACCAGTTGCTGCGTGGCTACTTTCATGGTGCGGACGACGACACCTCCGCCGAGCGCGAACAGGCACGCCTGGCGACGCTGACGCTGCCTACGGGGGCGGCCACGCTGGGACAGGCATTGGGGACACTCCATTTGCCCGATCTGGGGGTGAGCGTGGTGAATCTGCGCAATCGCCTGGGCCATGCACTCAGCGTGAGCGAGGCGGCTGTACTGGCCGAAGGCGACACCCTGGTGCTTTCGGGCGCGCCGCCCGCGCTGGCACTGGCAGAGGAGCGGCTACTGCGCGGCTGAATGCGCCGCCACTATGGCTGCAGCAAGGCCTCAGCAGGACCTGGGCGCCCGAACAAATACCCCTGAAAGCAGCGGCAGCCATTGTTCAGCAGAAACTGCCGCTGGCCTTCGGTCTCCACTCCCTCGGCCACTACATCGAGCCCCAGGCTCTGCGCCAGCGTGACAATGGTGCAGGCGATGGCGGCATCGTTGGGGTCGGTCAACACATCGCGCACAAAGCTCTGGTCAATCTTGAGCTGGTCCAGCGGCAAGCGCTTGAGGTAGGTCAGGCTCGAATACCCGGTGCCGAAATCATCCAGGGAAAACCCCACGCCCCGGCTGCGCAGGACCTGCATCTTGGCGATGCAATCCTCTACATCGTGCAGCAGCAGGCTTTCGGTGAGTTCGAGCTTGAGCAGGGCCGGCTGTGCTCCCGTTTCCTGAAGGATGGCGAGCACTTGCTCGACAAAGCCAGGGTGGCGAAACTCGTGCGCACTGACATTCACCGAGACCGTCCAGTGCGCGCTGGCCGCATGGGCAGCCCAGCGTGCGAGTTGCTCGCAAGCGCTACGCAGGACAGCACGGCCCAGCGGCAGGATCAAACCGGTCTGCTCAGCCAGACCGATGAACTCCATCGGTGGCACCAGCCCACGCTGCGGATGCTGCCAGCGCACCAGTGCCTCCGCCCCGAGCACACGGTTGTCTGCGTCGACCAGGCGCTGGTAGTGCACAAGAAATTCGGACCGCGCCAACGCCTGCCGCAGATCCGCTTCAAGCAGCGAGCGCGCCGATGCCGTGGCCTGCATCTGCGGATCAAAGAAGCACAGCGTATTGCGCCCCTGCGCCTTGGCCTCGTACATGGCGAGGTCGGCACGCTTGAGCAGATCCTGCGGCGTTCCAGAGGCCGAGTCAACCAGCGCGATGCCAATGCTGGGGGTGCTGTGGATGGAACGACCTTCGATCTCGTAGCTTTGGTTCAGGCGGGCGAGAATTTTGAGCGCCACGACCTCCACTTCCTGCGCCGCGTCCTGGGCCTTCCCGCTCAGGCCCTGGAGGATGACGACAAATTCATCTCCACCTAGCCGGGCGACGGTGTCCGAGGCGCGCACGCCTTCGGACAAGCGCTGGCCCACCTCTGCGAGGAGCCGGTCGCCCCATTCATGCCCCAGCGTGTCGTTGATGTCCTTGAAATTGTCCAGATCCAGGAACAACAGTGCAGCCTGGCTGTTGACTCGCTTGCACTGAGCAAGCACCTGGCCCAGTCGGTCCAGCAACAGGCGGCGATTGGGCAGGCCTGTGAGATCGTCGAAAAACGCCAACTGCTCGATTTTGGCCTCAGCACGCTTGCGCTCGGTAATATCGCGCGCGATACCGCGGTAGCCGGTGAATTGGCCCGCCTCGTCGAATATCGGCTCACCGCTGAGCGCCGCCCAGAACGTGGTCACGCCAGAATTGGCGTTCTGTATCTCGAAATCATGGAAGACCTTGTGCGCATTGAGCCGCCGGCGGTAGGCTGCCATCGCAGCCGAAGGGACTTGCACCGTCGCCATTTCCCACAAGCGCTTGCCGTACAACTGGTCTTCAGAGATGCCCAGATCCGCGCGGATATTGCCCTCCAGCCGTGTCAGGCGAAATTCGGCATCGCACTCCCAGTACCAATCGGAGGACAGTTGCGTGAGGCTGCGCCAGCGCGCTTCGCTCTGGCGCAGCGCGTCCTGTGTGACGAGGTAGTCGGTGACGTCGGCAAATGTGCGCACGCGTCCGCCACCTGGAAGCAGGCGGGTGCGCACTTCCAGATAGCGCCCCTCCATCGTCTTGCGGATATAGAGTGGCGGCATGTCCCCCAGTTGGGCCTGCGCGGCAGACTCGGAGGCGACATAGCTGCGCGCATTCGGCTCAATTAGTTCGAACCCCACACCAAAGTCGCCGCGCTCCCGCTGAAAGCTCACGATCTCGCTCATATGGGGTTGGCGATCGAGCAGTTCCTGAGGCAGATCCAGAAGCTCGCGGTAGCGCTGGTTGTGCACGCGCACGAATCCCTGCTCGTCCACATTGGAAATGCCCTGGGAGACGCTGGCCAGCGTCACTTCGAGCGCCTGGCTCTTGGTGGCCAGCTCAGCACTGGTGCGCGCCAGCTGCGCCTCCATCGCCCGGCGTTCCCGGTCGGCGCGCCGCGCCATTTCCAACTGCCCCACGGTGTTGAGCAGCGGCTGCAGAAAGCTCACATCTGCCGTGAGATAGCCCTCGGCGCAGTTGGCCACACCCGCCAGCGCAACGACCTCGCCTCCTGCCAGAATGGGCAAGGCCATAAAGGAGTGCAGCGGCGGGTGGCCGGGCGGCAATCCGCCGGCACGCGGATCACTCGCGGGATCGTTGCTGATCAGGGGCACAGCCCCCTCAAGCGCAGCACCCAGCAGCGAGTGGGGATTGTTAAAGACCATGCCTCCCGCATCGAGTTGCGCAAGCTTTCTTCGTGATGGCACGTCCCAGGCAATGTCGGTAATGGCGTGGATGCGCAGTTGCTTTGCACCTGAGGGCGCTGCTTCCACCTGGCCAACGAAGCCCAGCGGACTCTGCGTCAACACCAGCATTTCGTGAAGAAGGGTTTCAAAAGCATCCCGGGGCGTTGCACTGGCAATGAACAAGGCCTGCGCCTTGAAAATCGCTTGCAACAAGCGGTGCTGGCGCGCGAGCAGCTGTTCGGCGGCTTCCCGGGACTTCGCGCTGCGGCTGCGCTCGAGCACGGCTTCGATTTGCGAAGGGAGGGTGAGCAGGTACTGACAGGCCGGGTCGTGCACAAAAAAATCGGCAAACCCGTGGCGCAAGGCATGGGCCGCCTGCGACTCGGCACCCGCCGGTACCGCGATCAGGGCTGGGGTCCCCGCCAGAGCCGCCAACGCATCGTAGGCAGCACCGTCCGACAGGCGGTAGGACACCAGCGCCACATCAAAACGGCGCTGCTGGAGGATTTCTCGTGCCTCACGAAGCGTGCGTGCGCGCTGGACGTCCCAGGCAAGCCAGGATTCGGCCAGTGCCCCGTGCACCTGGTCGGCGTAGTCGTCGCTGCTTTCGACAAGAAGAACAGAAACGGTCATGGGCTTTTGGGGTACGCGCGGACTCGCATTACCAAAGTCATTATGGGCGCTTTGCCACACACTTTGACAAGTGGCGGGTGCACAACGGTTCACTACACTGCCCGCTGGCACAGGCCATCAGCACCTGCTGATTTCATTGCAAACTCTCGCCATGCCCACACCCAGCTTTTCCGACTACTTGCGCCAGCACATCCGTACCGTACCGGACTGGCCCGCCCCAGGCGTGCAGTTTCGCGATATCACGCCGCTGCTGCAGGATCCCCAAGTGTTTCGCGTGCTGATCGATGCCTTCGTGCAGCGCTACATGCAGCGTGACTTGCGGCCAGACGCAGTGGCAGGCCTCGACGCGCGCGGCTTCATCCTGGGCGCGGTGGTGGCCTACGAACTGGGCGTGGGCTTTGTGCCGATCCGCAAAAAGGGCAAGCTGCCTTTTACCACCGTCGAGGAAACCTACGAGCTCGAATACGGCAGTGCAACGGTGGAACTGCACACCGATGCCGTGCAGGCTGGCGACCGGGTGTTGCTGATCGACGACTTGATCGCCACCGGCGGCACCATGATGGCGGGGAAAAAGCTGTTGGAAAAGCTCGGCGCTCAGGTGGTGGAAGGCGCCTGCATCGTCGATCTGCCCGAGCTGGGAGGCTCTGCGCGACTGCGCCAGGCGGGGCTGCGCCTATATACGCTGGTGGATTTCGCCGGGCATTGAACGCACCGGCAATGGTCACAAATCGCCGTACTGCGTGCCACTCAAGTCCGGGCCACGGGGTTCTGTGTGCGGCATTTCCGTGTCGGCAAAATCATCTGCCGTGGGGCGCCGCAACGGCCCCGTGCGCACCGCGACCCCCGGCAGATTGGACCGTTGCGGCGAAGCGCCCAGGGCCTTTTTGAAGGCTTCGACTTCGTCGGCGGCAATCGGGTCAAAGGGCGCCGGCGCGGGACGTGCGGCGGCGCGTACCGGCGCCACGACCGGGGGGTGCGTCGGCTGCGGCGCTACCGGGGCGTTGGCCGCGACCGGTCGCTGCGCTGCAGCAGCCTTCTGTGGAATGCCCACGGCGACGTGGTCGTTGATCCGCCAATAGACGGCCGTCACCGCAATGTCGTAGCGCGACTTGGCCGTCTGCGCAATCAGCGCCTCGATTTCGCTCAGCCTGGCGGTATCCCCGCCAAACTCGCGCGCCAGATCCATCATGACGAGAAACTGGCTGCCACGCTGGTCCAGCGAGAGCACCTTGAATTTGTAGCTGGCCGAGAGCACGCCGGCACGCACCATGGCGTCGCGCACGACGGTGTAGAGCAGTTCGCGCCGCTCCATGCGCTCATTCTTGCGATTGGCCGCATGGTCCATGGGGACAGGCTCGGGCATTTGGCGCCCATTGCGGCCCGGTACGAGGGGCACCGTGGCGTCGGCATTCAGAAGGCCCGAAGGTTCAAGATTGCGTGCACCGACCGGCGTCTGCTTTCGGGTGAACCAGCTCAGAATGGACATTGTTGTACTTTCTTCAACCTAAATGGGCCGCAGATGGCGTGCGCACCGCTGTATGCGGGCCGAGTTTAGGTCATGGCAGCCTGTATGGCGATAGGCGCTATGTCAGATAAACGGTCAATAAGGCATCCGACAGCATGTAGCCCCCATCGAGCATGCAGGGGCACAGCAATACACCGAAGCCGCCTTCGCGGACCAGCGCCACCGCAGTCGGCGTGAATCCAGCGCTCAGGTCGTCGCGATGCGGCGCCGGCGATTGCCCATGCGCTTGGCTATCACCGCCCCAACCGCCATGACGAGGGGCAGGGCAACGGCAGGTTGGCGGTTGCTCAGTTCGGTAAAACGCATGGCCGTCAAACTCCAGAGTTTGCAAGGCGCCGTGGCCTGCACGGTGGCGCTGCGCGGTCGGTGCGAGAAAAACGCGCCTTCGCCAACCACCGAGCCGGCCGTGACGATGGCCAGGCGCAGGCGCTCCTTTTCGTCCTCGTAGTGCACGCTGAGGCTGCCGCTCTCGACAAAGTACAAAGTGCGCTCGGAGGCCCCCTGCATGAACAAGGTCTGGCCTGCGGCGAGCGTCATGGGCTGGATGTAGGCCGACAGCAAGTTCCAATCGGCAGTATTCAGCGGATTGCTCAGACTGTCCTCGGCGGTGGCTTGAGTAATGGCGTTGATCAGGCCGCTTAAATCGAGCTTGATCGTGGAGGGCATTGGAGCATTCATGATCCATTGACGCTACCGCGAATGCGGAATGCGCACAAGCCGGCGTTACGGTCGCTTACAAGCAGGTTTTCGCGGCTATTTCCCGATACAGAAGCTCGAGAAGATGACGCCAAGCAGATCGTCGGCGCCAAACGCGCCCGTGATGGCGTTCAAGGCATTCTGCGCCAGGCGCAGTTCCTCAGCCAACAAATCCAGCGCCGGATGGCGGCCCTGCAATTGGTCAGCCGCCGCCTCCAGATGCGCGCCCACCGCAGCAAGCGCCTGCACATGGCGCGCGCGGGCAATGAAGATGCCATCCGGAGCCGATTGCCAGCCGGCCATCGCCAGCAAGCGCAGGCGCAGCGCATCCAGCCCTTCACCGCTATGGGACGACAGGCGGATACCCTCGCGCGGCCCGCCCGGAGGGACGCAGTCGCTTTTGGTCCAGACGTCGAGCAAGGGTACGGAATTCGGCTTAAATCTGGCCATAGCGCTTGCCAGTACTGCGTCGTCAGCTACATATTCAGTAGTGTCGCTGCGGGTGAGATCATGCAGAAACAGTACGGCATCAGCGCCAGCGATGGCCTCCCAGGCACGCGCGATGCCGATGCGCTCTACCTCGTCGTCGCTCTCACGCAGGCCAGCCGTATCGATCACGTGGAGCGGCACGCCTTCAATCTGAATCGTCTCCTGCACCTTGTCCCGCGTAGTGCCGGGAATCGGCGTGACGATGGCCAGTTCGGCGCCCGCCAGGGCGTTGAGGAGTGAGCTCTTGCCTGCATTGGGTTGGCCGGCGATCACCACCTTGATCCCTTCGCGCAGCAGCGCGCCTTGGTGCGCGCGCTCCGTGAGAAGCTTCAGCCGCCGCTGTAAATCTTGTAGCTGCCCAGCGGCATCCGAACTGCGGAGGAAGTCAATCTCCTCCTCAGGAAAATCCAGCGTGGCTTCCACCAGCATGCGCAAATGCACCAGCGCGTCGCGCAGCGTGTGGATTTCCTGCGAGAACGCCCCGGCCAGCGAGCGCGCGGCGCTTCGGGCCGCAGCGCTGGTCGAGGCGTCGATCAGGTCGGCCACTGCTTCGGCCTGCGCCAGGTCGAGCTTGTCGTTGAGAAAGGCCCGCTCGGTGAATTCGCCCGGCTGCGCGAGGCGCAGGCCCGCCAGCCGCGGCGTTCCCGTCTGCGGGTCGGGCTCGGCAGCCGCCTGCAGGCAGCGCGCCAGCAACAACTGGAGCACCACCGGGCCGCCGTGTGCCTGCAGTTCCAGCACGTCTTCCCCGGTGTAGGAGTGCGGCGCGGGAAAGTACAGCGCCAGCCCCTGGTCGATGGCCTGTCCTGCGGCGTCGCGAAACGGCAGGTAGGTGGCCTCGCGTGCGCGTAGGGGGCGACCGAAAAGCGCCAGGGCCAGCGCCGCCAGCCCTTTGCCCGACACGCGCACGATGCCTACGGCACCGCGCCCGGGGGCGGTGGCGATGGCGGCGATGGGGTCGTGGTGACGGGCAAGCATGGCGGCGATGGTTCGGATTGGAGCGCCAAAAACTGGCGCAGCCCAGGCGCGGGACACCGCGCAAGGGCCGCCCCGCCGCGCTGGTGTCGTCCCCCTTCCCGCGCGCAGCGCGAGAGAAAGGGGGAAGCGGCGCAGCCGCTCAGGGGGTTACTTAAATTTTGGCAAATGGAACTGCGGCGGAACCCCCATGCGGGTGTTGATGACCCATTGCTGGGCAATCGACAGCAGGTTGTTCGTCAGCCAGTACATCACCAGACCGGCGGGGAAGAAGAAGAACATCACGCTGAACATCAGCGGCATGATCCACATCATCTTGGCCTGCATAGGGTCTGGCGGCGCCGGGTTGAGCGCCGTCTGCAGCAGCGAACTGAGCGTCATGAGCAATGGCAGGATAAAGAACGGGTCGGGCGACGACAAGTCGTGGATCCAGCCGATCCAGGGGGCATTGCGCATTTCCACGCTGGAGAGCAGCACCCAGTACAGCGAAATGAACACCGGAATCTGAATCACGATGGGGAAGCACCCGCCCATGGGGTTGACCTTCTCCTCGCGGTAGATGCGCATCATCTCCTGCTGAATCTGCTGAGGCTTGTCCTTGAGGCGTTCGCGCATCTCGGTAATCTTGGGATTGATGGCCTTCATCTTGGCCATGCTGGCGTAGGCCTTGGCATTGAGCCAGTAGAAGGCGATCTTGAGCAGCAGCACCAGGCCCACGATGGACCAGCCCCAGTTGCCCAGCACGCTGTGCAACTGGTTGAGCAGCCAGTACAGCGGCTTGGAAATAATGGTGAAGATGCCGTAGTCCTTCACCAGCTCCAGGCCAGGGGCAAGTGCTTCGAGCTTTTTCTCTTCTTCCGGGCCGGCATACAGGTCGCTGTCAACGGTCCGGCTCGCGCCCGGCGCGATGGTGCCCAACGGCATCACCATGGCCACGGAATACTGGTTGTCGCCCAGACGCTTCACGCGAAATTCACGCTGCAGGGTCTGGCTATCGGGTGCGTTGAGCAGCCAGGCCGCAACAAAGTAGTGCTGGACCATGGCGATCCAGCCGTTGTTCGCTGGCGCAGGCACTTCGGCCTTTTGCTTTTCGATGTCAGCAAAGGGAATCTTGTGGAATTTCTTCTCATCGGTATACGCGGCCGGTCCGGTGAACGTGTTGGCCCCCAGCATGGTGCCCTTAGCCACCGTGCCATGGCGCACCAGCTGCAGGTAGAGCTGCGCGTCACGTGGCTGGTCGCCGACGTTGACCACCTGGTGCTTCACGCGGATGGAATAGTCCCCACGGGTAAAGACATAGGTCTTGACGTACTTGAGCCCGCCCACAGGCTGCGATTCAAAGCTCACTTCCAGCGTCTTGGCGCCATCGGCCAGCACACGCGGGCCAGGCAGCGCCTGCATCAGCGTCAGGTGATTGGGGAAGCTGGCGCCAGCGTCCACCGTGTTCAGCAGGCCAGTTTGCGCCACGTAGCGGGTCGCCGGGTTGCCGTCTTCCATCAGCGTGACAGGCGTGATCTCGACGGGGAGCAACGGCATGCCCAAAACGCCCTTGACGGCATCGACCAGCCCGCGGATATGCGACTTTTCCTTGTACTGCGTGAGCTCAAGCTCCGACAAGGTAGCGCCCTGGCTGTCGATCACGACCTTGAAAACATCGGTAGACACCGAAATTTTGTCGCGCGCCACAGGGCTCGCCTGCTCCGGCACGGCGGCCCCCGTCTGGGCGCCTGCTGGTGCTGCTGCTGCAGCGGCGGCTGGTACACCGGACAGCGCAGCCTTGTCCGCAGCAGGCACGCTCGAGACTTGCTGCGCGGGGCTGGGAAAAAACGTGCCCCGGTGGCCGTTGTGCACCTGCCACTTGTCCCACAGCAGGACCATGGAAAAGCCGAATATGACCCACAGAATGGTGCGGCGAATGTCGTTCATGGAGTCTTCTCAGAAGCAGGAGAGTGAGATTTTTCTTGCGCCACCAAAAGACGCGAGAACAGGCGCGAAGCGCGCGGCGGATCCAAGGGCACCGGGTCGTGCCCGCCCTGACACCAGGGCTGGCAGCGCGCCAACCGCGTGAGCGTGAGCCAACTGCCTGAGAGTGCCCCATGGCGCTCAAGCGCCTCTATGGCGTACACGGAGCAGGTGGGCTCGAAGCGACAGGCCGAGCCGAGCCAGGGGCTGAGCAGCAGGCGGTAGCCGCGCACCAGCGCGAGCAGCACGCGGCGCATCAGGCGCTGCTCCGGCTGGCGCGCTCAAACAGCGTGCGTAATTCCTCGCGCACCGCGCTCTTGAGCACATCCGAGCTAGCGCTGACAAACACCTTGCGATCAAACGCTGCGCGCAGCCGCACCACATGGGCCGCGAGAGGGAGCTGGGGCTCAAAGCTGGTCGCCACGCTAAAGATCTGGCGCTTGATGGCATTGCGCGTGACCGCGCGCCGGGCCCAGCGCTTGGGCACCATGGCGCCAAGCCAGACCATGCCGGACATGATCAAAGGCTTGGGCACGAAATCCCCGTCACCTGGTGTTTGCGGCGCAGCAGTGGGCGCCAGGACAAGGCGGTGCATGGCGAAATGGGGCGTCCGCGCCACCGTGCCACCGTCGAGAGTGGCCTGGAATTGCGGACGGGTTTTCAGGCGCTGCATACGAGCGTGGCGCGCCGGGCACGAAACTGCCACCGACCGCTGATGCTCACGCAGGCTCAGACGGCCAGGCGCTTGCGGCCCTTGGCGCGGCGGGCATTGATCACGGCGCGGCCGCCACGCGTCTTCATGCGCACGAGGAAACCGTGGGTGCGGGCGCGGCGGGTCTTGGAAGGTTGGTAAGTGCGTTTCATGGTCTTTCCTTGGAAGTTGTTCAGGCAAGCCGCCAGCCACCAATGGCGCCAGAGCAGTTGCGTGCGAAGTCAAAATTGCCCTGAACCTTTTCAGGGAAACCGGCAATTATCGCAGGCTTGTATGAACGAAGCAATCGAACTCGCCGCAAATGCCCTTGCGCACGCCTTTTCACGGGTGTGGATAAGATCTTGAAAAGCTACAATTCCGGGCCTCATAAGCTCCCTCTATCCACAAGAAAACCATCTACATGACAGAGGAATTCGCGAACCCTGCACCTGACGCATCCGCACCACAAGCGGGGCAGGCATTGTGGCAGGCCTGCCTGGAGCAACTGGCGCAAGACCTGCCCGCCCAACAGTTCGGCACCTGGATCAAACCCCTGAGCGCCCAAATCTTGGACGACTTCTCCCGCGCCACGCTGTACGTTCCCAACCGCTTCACGCTCGACTGGATTCGCGCGCAGTATGCCGGGCGCATTGCCTCGGTACTGGAGCAGCTCTCGGGCCAGACCGTGACGCTGGAGTTAGCGCTTGCTCAGCGCGCAGCCCCCGTGCGTGCGTACGCTGCACCTGCAAATACCGCCGCCCAGGCGCCGGCGGAGGCACTTGCTTCGCAGCGCCCTGAGAGCGATGCTGCGTACAGCCCACCGCGCAACCGCCTGAACCCTGGCCTCACCTTCGACACGCTGGTCGAGGGCACGGCCAACCGCATGGCGCGCGCCGCCGCCATGCACGTGGCGGGGATGCCGGGGCATTTGTACAACCCGCTTTTCATCTACGGCGGCGTCGGCCTGGGCAAGACCCATCTGGTGCACGCCGTGGGCAACAAGCTGCTGGCCGACCGGCCGAACGCCAAAGTTCTCTACATCCATGCCGAGCAGTTCGTCTCGGATGTGGTCAAGTCGTACCAGCGCAAGACTTTTGACGAGTTCAAGCAGCGCTACCACTCGCTCGATTTGCTGCTGATCGACGATGTGCAGTTCTTTGCCAACAAGGATCGCACGCAGGAAGAATTCTTCAACGCCTTCGAGGCGCTGCTGGCCAAAAAGAGCCACATCGTCATGACCAGCGACACCTACCCCAAGGGCCTGGCGGACATCCACGAGCGGCTGGTGTCGCGCTTTGATTCCGGCCTCACGGTAGCCATCGAGCCGCCCGAGCTGGAAATGCGCGTTGCCATCCTGATCAACAAGGCGCACGCCGAGAGCGTCGAGATGCCCGAGGAAGTGGCGTTTTTCGTCGCCAAGAACGTGCGCTCGAACGTGCGCGAGCTCGAAGGCGCGCTGCGCAAGATTCTGGCCTACAGCCGCTTCAACCAGAAGGAAATCTCGATTCAGCTCGCCCGCGAGGCCCTGCGCGACCTGCTGTCCATCCAGAACCGCCAGATCAGCGTCGAGAACATTCAAAAAACGGTGGCCGACTATTACAAGATCAAGGTCGCCGACATGTACAGCAAGAAGCGCCCGGCCAGCATTGCCCGGCCGCGCCAGATTGCCATGTACCTGGCCAAGGAGCTGACGCAAAAAAGCCTGCCCGAGATCGGCGAGCTGTTCGGCGGGCGCGACCACACCACCGTGCTGCACGCCGTGCGCAAGATTTCCACCGAGCGCCAGCAGCTCACCGAACTGAACCAGCAGCTCCATGTGCTGGAGCAGACACTCAAAGGCTAGGCCAGACGGCGTGGCGCACAGGCAAAATGGCGGGTTAAACGGCGCGGGAGACGGGCGCCGGCCAATCGCAGAAAACCACAAGAGGATGAAATGATCGTTCTGAAGGCTCCCCAAGACAAGGTTCTCGCAGTCCTGCAATCGGTCGCCGGCATCGTCGAGCGCCGCCACACCCTGCCGATCCTGGCCAACGTGCTGCTCAGAAAGACCGGCAACGCCCTGCAACTGACCACCAGCGACCTAGAAATCCAGATTCGCACCACGGCGGAACTCGGCGGCGACACCGGCGACTTCACCACCACGGTCGCGGCGCGCAAGCTCATCGACGTGCTGCGCACCATGCCCGGTGACCAGACCGTGAGCCTGGAGACTGCGCAGGAAAAGCTCGTGCTCAAGGGCGGCAAGAGCCGCTTCACCTTGCAGACCTTGCCAGCGGAAGACTTCCCGCTGGTGCAGGAGGCCGCCAACTTCGGCCCGGCTTTCAGCATTCCGCAAAAGACCCTCAAAAACCTGCTCGGCCAGGTGGCCTTTGCCATGGCGGTGCAAGACATCCGCTACTACCTGAACGGCATTCTTTTTGTCGCCGAGGGCAAGACGCTCTCCCTGGTCGCCACCGACGGCCACCGCCTGGCGTTTGCCAGTGCCACGCTGGATGTCGAGGTGCCCAAGCAGGAAGTCATCCTGCCGCGCAAGACGGTGCTGGAACTGCAGCGCCTGCTGAGCGACGGCGACGCCGCCATCGAAATGCAATTCGCCAGCAACCAGGCCAAGTTCAGCTTTGGCGCGATGGAGTTCGTCACCAAGCTGGTCGAAGGCAAGTTCCCTGACTACAACCGCGTGATTCCCCGCAGCCACGGCAACACCATCACCCTGGGCCGCGCGCCGCTTCTGGCCAGCCTGCAGCGCACCGCCATCATGACCAGCGACAAGTTCAAGGGCGTGCGCCTGAACCTGGAACCCGGCAGCCTGCGCGTGACCAGCAACAACGCCGAGCAGGAAGAGGCGGTGGACGAGCTGGATATCGACTACGGCGGCGAGCCGATCGAGATCGGCTTCAACGTCACCTACCTGATCGACGCGCTCGCCAGCATGCCGCAAGACATGGTGCAGATCGCCCTGGCCGATGGCAGCAGCTCGGCGCTGATCACCATTCCTGAGAACGACAGCTTCAAATACGTCGTGATGCCGATGAGAATCTAGAGGCCAACCCCCTGTGTCGCTGCGCTCCCTGCACAAGCCGAGTGGCGCATTGCTCGGCATGCATTTACTATTTATTTAATAGCTGCTCACGCTTACAGGATAAGCGCTAGAGGCCAATTTGGCTAAAATTTTATGACCGCTGACAACCACTTGCCCGAATCCGACGAACCGCTCACCCCCGTCCAGCGGATCGACGCCCACCAGGCCGGCGCCAGCGAAGGCTATGGCGAAGGCGCCATCACCATCCTCGAAGGCCTGGAAGCGGTGCGCAAGCGCCCCGGCATGTACATCGGCGATACGTCCGACGGCACCGGCCTGCACCACCTCGTCTTTGAAGTGGTGGACAACTCCATCGACGAAGCACTCGCCGGGCATTGCGACGACATCGTCGTCACCATCCACTCGGACAACTCGGTCTCCGTCACCGACAACGGCCGCGGCATTCCCACGGGCGTGAAGATGGACGACAAGCACGAGCCCAAGCGCAGCGCGTCCGAAATTGCTCTGACCGAACTGCACGCGGGCGGCAAGTTCAACCAGAACAGCTACAAGGTCTCGGGCGGCCTGCACGGCGTGGGCGTGAGCTGCGTGAACGCGCTCTCCAAAATGCTGCGCCTGACGGTGCGCCGCGAAGGCAAGGTGCACGTGCTTGAATTCAGCCGCGGCTTTGTGCAAAACCGCCTCATCGAGACCGTGGACGGCGTCGAAGTCTCGCCCATGAAGGTGACCGGCGACACCGACAAGCGTGGCACCGAGGTGCACTTTCTGCCCGACACGGACATCTTCAAGGAAAACAGCGATTTCCACTATGAGATTCTGGCCAAGCGCCTGCGCGAGCTCTCGTTCCTGAACAACGGCGTGCGCATCCGCCTGAAAGACGAGCGCACCGGCAAGGAAGACGATTTCTCCGGCGCCGGCGGCGTGCGCGGCTTTGTCGAGTTCATCAACAAGGGCAAGACCGTCCTGCATCCCCATTCCTTCTACGCGGCCGGCGAGCGGCCGGCCGAGACCTACGGCGGTATTCCCGGCACGCACATCGGCGTCGAAGTGGCCATGCAGTGGAACAGCGGCTACAGCGAGCAGGTGCTGTGCTTCACCAACAACATTCCGCAGCGCGACGGCGGCACCCACCTGACCGGCCTGCGCGCCGCGATGACGCGCGTCATCAACAAATACATCGACGAGAACGACCTCGCCAAGAAGGCCAAGGTCGAAGTCACCGGCGACGACATGCGCGAAGGCCTGTGCTGCGTGCTCTCCGTCAAAGTGCCCGAACCCAAGTTCAGCAGCCAGACCAAGGACAAACTGGTGTCGAGCGAAGTGCGCGCGCCGGTGGAAGACATCGTCGGCAAGCTGCTGACCGATTACCTGCAGGAGAAGCCCGCGGACGCCAAAATCATCTGCGGCAAGATCATCGAGGCCGCCCGCGCCCGCGAAGCCGCCCGCAAGGCGCGCGACCTGACGCGCCGCAAGGGCGTGCTCGACGGCATGGGCCTGCCCGGCAAGCTGGCCGACTGCCAGGAAAAAGACCCGGCGCTGTGCGAGATCTACATCGTCGAGGGCGACTCCGCTGGCGGCTCGGCCAAGCAGGGCCGCGACCGCAAGTTCCAGGCCATCCTGCCGCTGCGCGGCAAGATCCTGAACGTTGAGAAAGCCCGCTACGAAAAACTGCTGACCAGCAACGAAATCCTCACGCTGATCACGGCGCTGGGCACCGGCATCGGCAAGGCCGGCGGCAGCACCGGCAGCGACGATTTCGACGTCGCCAAGCTGCGCTACCACCGCATCATCATCATGACCGACGCCGACGTGGACGGCGCGCACATCCGCACCCT
>Ga0208518_100067_pt1 | contig 65818 bp, 61 predicted proteins | sample LakWasM127_HOW14_2_FD_183937 | JGI IMG/M metagenome (GOLD analysis project Ga0208518, IMG submission 183937) | Freshwater sediment methanotrophic microbial communities from Lake Washington under simulated oxygen tension - Sediment Metagenome... | ecosystem: Environmental > Aquatic > Freshwater >...
CCAGCAACACAATGTCGCCTGGCACCAGGCTGCTGGCGGGCACCACCTGGACCGCGCCACCGCGCAGTACCGTGGCGTGTGCTGCAGCCAGTTGCCGCAGGGCGGCCATGGCCTGGTCGGCGCGCCAGGCCTGAACGAAGCCGATCACGGCATTGAGAACGACGATCACCAGGATAACCAGGGTGTCGGTCAGCTCTCCCACCAGGCCTGAGACCACGGCAGCGCCCAGCAGCACCAGCACCATGAAATCCTTGAACTGCTCGGCTAGCAGTGCCACTTTGCTGCGTTGCGGGGCGCCGGCCAAGGCGTTGGCGCCGTGCTGCGCGGCGCGGCGCTGGGCTTCATCGGGGTGCAGGCCGAACCCAGGATCGACGCCATGGGCCTGGACGAGGTCATGGACTTCACGCAGATGCGCCGCTGCGGACGCGGCGGTCGGGGGGCGGGGTGCCGGGTCAGGTGCCATGCAGAAAAATGACGTAGGTGTTGAGCAGGTACACCGCCGTCAGGGCCAGGCTGATGGCACCGACGGCACGCAGCACCCGGTCGCGGGGACGAAAGAACAGGCCGACCACCGCCAGGCCGGTCATCACGATGGCCGAGGTGGCGGTGACGGCATGCACCAGCGACACATCGGCCAGCAGCGCGCCCGGGCGGTAGAAAAGATCGTCCACTGCAATGATGGTCACGTTGAACAGGTTGCTTCCCAGCAGGTTGCCGATGGCCATGTCCAGCGCGCCCAGGCGCAGGGCCGACAGCGTGACGGCCAGTTCTGGCAAGGTGGTGGCCATGGCCACGAACAGGCTGCCGACGAAACTGCGATTCCAGCCCATGGCATGTGCCAGGTCGACCGCGGCAAAGGGCAGCCACAGGCCCGCCCCCATCACGACCAGGGCGGATACGGCAAAGCGCACGATGGCCCTGCGCAGTGGGGGGATTGCCGCGTCGAGGGTGGACGCGGCGTTGTCATCCACCGGTTCCGCCGGGTGTGTGCGCTCGTAGGCGAAGACCACCTTCATGGCCACCACGTAGAGCACCAGCATGACGGGTGTCATCAGGCCCAGAGTCCATCGTGGCGCGGGGTTCGCAGGTCCGGCGGGGGCTGGCGAGAGTTGGCCGATCAGCAGGCCCAGCAGCAGAAACCCCAGCAGCACGACGCCAAAGGCGGCGGCCAGCACATGGCCCCGGCTGGCGCGGCTCCAGACGGGTTCGCGCCGATGCACCATGTCTATCACCACCAGGAATGCCAGGTTGAGTACGCAACTGCCCAGGGCATTGCCTACAGCGAGGTTGGGAGCGTGGGCAAGAGTGACACTGGTAATGCCCGTGGCCAGTTCGGGCAGCGACGTCACGCTGGCGATCAGTGTCAGGCCAATCCAGTTCCCGGAGAGCCCCGTGCGCCGCGCAATGGCGTCGCCCGCAAGGGACAGCTGGTAGCCTGCCGCGCCGATCAGCGCAGCGCAGGCAAGAAACGCAAGCCAGACCGCAGCGGGGGAGTTCATGCCTTCAGCCGCTTTCTGCCGAGAGCGCGGCCATCTGTGCAGAAACCGACAAACAGGGCATCAGGAGCGGGATCTCAGGGCGGGGAGGTGGTGGTCATGCAGGACGGTGGGGCCGGGTCGTGTAGAAGGTCAAGGGTATTTCGCGGCCTTGCTGAAGCACATGGCGCTTGATCTTGCCCATGACGTGCATTTCACAGGGCTTGCAGTCAAACCGCAAGGTCAGGCGCTCGTTGCCGTTGATCAGTGTCAAGGGTTCTGCCCGGATCGTGCCCTGCACACCGGTGACGCCCTTGGCCTGCTTGGGACACAGGCTCATCGAATAGCGCACGCAGTGTTTGGTGATCATCAAGCTGACCTCGCCGTCCTCTTCGTGGCTTTCGTAGGCGGCGGCGATCACCTTCACGCCATGGCGCGCATAGAAGTCGCGTGCCTTGTGGTTGAACACGTTGGCGAGGTAGGAGAGCGTGTCCTCGGGGTAGGGCGCCGGTGGCTCGACAGGCGTGGCGCGCGGCAGGCGTTCGAATCCGGCGGCGCGCGCAGCTTCGAGCTCGGCCAGGGCGTCTCGGCGCAGCGCATTGAGGCCGGAGGCAGGTACAAACCAGGGCTGCGAGAGCTGGAGTGCAATGTCGTGCACGGCGAAGAGGCTGGCGCCAAAGCGCCCGAGTTGCTCGCGCAGGCTGGCCTCGGCGCGGGCTGCGTCCTGTGCTGGTTCATGGGGCAGGGTGGCCCGGGCCGTGCCGGTGAAGCCGTCCTCGTCGGTCAGCGTGAGGGCAAAGCCGTCCGTAGTTTCGCTGAACTGCGCCCACAGGCCGATGCGCCGGTCGCTGGACTTCTTCTCCAGCGTGCGCACCCAGTCCATGTCGCGGTTGCGGTTGACCTCGGTTCCCTTGCGCAGGTCCTTGAAACCCTCCATCGGGTCTTTCGGGAACACACGCCACTGCCGTCCATCGCGCGGGGACACAGGTTCGGCGCGGTTGATCTGCAGGCCCACCAGTTCCTTCTGCAGGTCGTAGTAGCACAGGCCGTCGCCGTTGTGCAGCACGGTGGCCGGGTTGCTCACTTCGATTTCGACGAAGTTGGGCCCCAGTTTGGTGACCCAGCCTATGGCCTGGCCTGGATTCTTGGGCGTGTCGAACGCGCCAATGTCTTCCTTGCGGCCGTTGACGAAGTAGTCGGTGAACTCGCGGTTGAAATTCTGCAGAGGGTCGGGCGTGAAGGTGAACGTGGTGCGGCCGCTCGACGCGCGCGCCAGCGGGTCGCCCGAGGCCTCGCGCTCGTCGAGGATTTCGTCGAGCAGCTTGCGGTAGTGGGCGGTGATGTTCTTCACGTAGCCCATGTCCTTGTAGCGGCCCTCGATCTTGAAGCTGCGCACACCGGCGTCGATCAGGGTGCGCAGGTTGTCGCTCTGGTTGTTGTCCTTCATCGAGAGCACATGCTTGTCGTGCGCGATGAAGCGCCCCTGCGCGTCGGTCACCTGGTAGGGCAGGCGGCAGGTTTGGCTGCAGTCGCCCCGGTTGGCGCTGCGGCCCGTTTGCGCATGGCTGATGTGGCACTGGCCGCTGTAGGCCACGCACAGCGCGCCGTGGATGAAAAATTCGATGGCGCAGCGCTGCGGATCGGTGGCGGTGCGTACGGCGGCGATCTGCTGCACGGTCAGTTCGCGGGCCAATACGATCTGGCTGAGCCCGGCATCTTGCAGAAAGCGCGCCTTTGCGGGCGTGCGGATGTCGGTCTGCGTGCTGGCGTGCAGCTGGATGGGCGGCAGGTCCAGCTCCAGCAGGCCCATGTCCTGGATGATGAGTGCATCGGCGCCCGCGTTGTAGACCTGCCAGGCCATTTGGCGCGCGCCCTCCAGTTCGTCGTCGCGCAGGATGGTGTTGAGCGTGATGAAGACGCGGCTGCCAAAGCGGTGCGCGTGCGTGATCAGGCGTTCAAGGTCGCGAATGTCATTGCCTGCCGTGGCGCGTGCGCCAAAGGCAGGGCCGCCGATGTAGACGGCATCGGCGCCGTGGTTCACGGCCGCGATGCCGATGTTGGCATCGCGGGCGGGAGAGAGCAGTTCGATCTGGTGCGGTTGCAGGGACATGGCCGGATTATCCGGCGCCCCCCGCTCCTGTGCTGCGCTCGGCCATGGTTTGACCCAGGCGCACGGCGCCCCCGCTCTCCCAGTGGGCGCTGAAGTGAAAGGGGCCACTCGGGAACAGCAGCACGACGGTGGAGCCAAGCTGAAAGCGCCCCATTTCCTCCCCCTTCTGTAGCACGACTTTGCCTTCCGGGTAATCCCAATGGCGCAACACGCCCGTGCGTGGCGGGTTGACAAGACCGTGCCACACCGTGGCCATGCTGCCCACAATGGTGGCGCCCACCAGCACCATGACGAATGGGCCTTGCGCCCCCTCAAACACGCACACCACGCGCTCGTTGCGCGCAAAGAGCCCCGGCACTCCGCGCGCGGTGACCGGGTTGACCGAGAACAGGTCGCCCGGCACATGCACCATGCGGGTCAAGCGCCCGGCGCAAGGCATGTGGATGCGGTGGTAGTCGCGCGGGCTCAGGTAAATGGTGGCGAACCGACCATTGTTGAAACGCGCGGCCAGCGCAGCATCGCCACCCAGCAGTGCGGTGGTCGAATAGTGGTGGCCCTTGGCCTGAAAAATCTGGTCCTGCTCGATGGTGCCGAACTGGCTGATGGCGCCATCCACCGGGCAGACCCATTCGGCCGCCGACATCGGCCGCGCGCCCAGCCGCAGTGCGCGCGTGAAAAAGGCATTGAAACTGGGGTAGGCCGACGGGTCCGCATGTTCTGCCTCGGTCATGTCGACGTCGTAATGCGAGACGAAGGCACGCACCAGGGCGGTGGTGAACCAGCCTGCGCGGGCCGAGGCAATTTTGCCGGCGAGTGCGGTCAGCGCCTGTTTGGGCAACAGGTACTGGAGGGAGACAGCGAGCGAGTCGGACATGGCGGGCAGGGATGGCGAGTGTGGCGGGCGATTCTATAGAGCAGGCTGCGGTGACTGTGTAGTCAGACAGGGTATGTCACGCTACAATAGAGGGCTCAGGGCTTGCGCCCAGCCTGTCCATTGAAGCCGTCACGCCGGCCTTCCCACCGAGCTGCGCTGCGGGTGCAGCACCCCCCGAACGCAATGCACAGAGGCCTGCTCATGCCGAGCAGGCGGCGCACGCGGTGGCGGGTGCCGCAGCGCCGATGGATGAAATCGTTTACCAGAGATTGAAAAATGGCCAAAGAAGAACTCATTGAAATGCAGGGCAGCGTCACCGAGGTGTTGCCTGACTCGCGCTTTCGCGTGACGCTGGACAACGGGCACCAACTCATCGCCTACACCGGCGGCAAGATGCGCAAGCACCACATCCGCATTCTGGCGGGCGACAAGGTCTCGCTCGAACTCTCGCCCTACGACCTCACCAAGGGACGCATCACCTTCCGCCACCTGGCAGGGCGTGGTCCTGGCCCATCGCAACGTTGACGCTGTAAATTTCTTTTCGTTATGGGTCTTTTGCCGCAAATGATGCTCATGGCGCAGGTTAGAATACTAGCTGTCGGAGCGTAGCGCAGCCTGGTAGCGCATCTGCTTTGGGAGCAGAGGGTCGCGAGTTCGAATCCCGCCGCTCCGACCACCGAACCGAGGACTTGCAGCATGCGCTGCAAGTCCTTTTTTCTTGCCCAGACGACAATTCGCATCCTGCTGCTGCGAATGGCCCATGCCCACATTGCCCGATCCCCGAATAGACCGCTACGACGCCATTGATGCCCTGCGCGGCCTCGCAATGGTGTGGATGACGGTGTTCCATTTCTGCTTTGACCTGAGCCACTTCGGCTGGTGGCACCAGGACTTCTACAGCAACCCTGTTTGGACGTGGCAGCGCACCGCCATCGTCAGCCTGTTCCTGTTTTGTGCCGGCCTTGGGCAGGCCGTGGCACAGTCGCGCTCGCTCGGGTGGGAGCGCTTTTTTCGCCGCTGGCGGCAGATAGCGGGCTGCGCACTGCTGGTATCGGCTGGCTCCTGGCTGATGTTTCCTCGCAGCTTTATTTATTTTGGCGTGCTGCATGGCATGGTGGTCATGCTGCTGATTGCACGGCTGAGCATGGGCTGGGGGCGGTGGCTGTGGCCCGCGGGCTTGCTGGCCTTGCTGCTGCCCTTGGTGGCGCATGCCATGCTGACAGGGCCTTTTGCCCACCTGGCGGGCGCGTTGGATGCGCGGTCGCTGAACTGGCTGGGACTGATTACCCGCAAACCCATCACCGAAGACTACGTGCCGTTGTTCCCTTGGCTGGGCGTTTTGTGGTGGGGCCTGGCGGCAGGGCAGTGGTTGCTCGTGCACCAGCGGCGCTGGCTGGTGTCACCGGTGCCTGCCGTGGCATCGCCGTTGGCGCTGCTTGGGCGCTGGAGCCTGTCGTACTACATGGTGCACCAGCCGGTTATGATTGGGGTGCTTCTCGCCACTGGCTGGTTGCTTGGCCGTTAGCCATAAAAAAACGCGGCCGAGGCCGCGTTTTTGAATAGCGCGAAACCGGGTTTATTCAATCTTGGCTTTGGCGCGCAAATCTTCCTGGAACTTGGCGAGCTTCTGCTGCTGCAACTGCTGTGCGATCTGGGGTTTGACGTCTTCCAGCTTGGGCAATTGGGCCTGGCGCACGTCGTCCAGGCGGATCACATGCCAGCCGAACTGGGTCTTGACCGGGGCCTGCGTCATCTGGCCTTTTTGGAGCTTGATCAGTGCTTCGGTGAATTCCGAGACGTAGCTGCTGGGGTTGGCCCAGTCGAGGTCGCCACCCTTGGCGCCCGACCCTGGATCCTTGGACTGCTTCTTGGCGATGTCTTCGAACTTCGCCCCCTTCTTGATCGAAGCGATGATCGCCTTGGCTTCTGCCTCGGTGGGGACCAGGATGTGGCTGGCCTTGTATTCCTTGCCGCTGTTGGCGGCGACAAATTTGTCGTACTCGGCCTTGATTTCGGCGTCGGTGACGGGGTTGTTCTTCTGGAAGTCGGCAAACAGCTCGCGGATCAGGATGGTCTGGCGGGCCAGTTCCATCTGCACCTTGAAGTCAGGGTCCTTGTCGAGATTGCGCTTGGCGGCTTCCTGCAGGAAGATTTCGCGTGCAATCACTTCGTCCTTGATCTGCTTTTCGAGCTCGGGGGTGATGGGGCGGCCCGAACGCTCAACCTGCTGGCGCAGCACATCGGCGCGCTCTTTGGGGATGGCCTGGCCGTTGACCACGGCAATGTTCTGGGCTGCCACAGGCAATGCCACGGTGCCCAGCAAGGCTGCGGCCACAAGGCCGGACAAAAGCTGTTTCTTCATTCGAAATCCAAAAGGTGGAAGGGGTGCCGGCAGATTGCCGGCGAGCCGCAACGCGTTTCCGCGTGGGATCAAAGAACTTCGATGGCGATGGCGTGAGCGCCCCGGTCGATAAATTCTTGCAGCGCATCATACACAAGGCGGTGCTGCTTCACCCGGGAAAGGCCGGTAAGCGAAGGTGACGCAATGCGCACCCGGAAATGGGTGCCAAAGCCGGTGCCATTGGCGCCGGCGTGTCCTTCGTGCTGGTAGCTCTCGTCAAGCACCTCAAGTTGGGTGGGTTGGAGGGCTGTATTCAAGGCAGCCTGCATGGCGGGGGCGGTAATGGGGGTGTCATTCGTCATGGCTGAGCGTCCTTTTCGGGTTCGGTGTCCTTCACGTAGCGGCTGAGAAATGCGGCCTGTGCCAGCACGAAGGCCAGCATCAGCCCCAGGCCGCCAAACAGTTTGAAGTTCACCCAGGTGTCGGTGTCAAAGTGGAAGGCCACCCACAGGTTGAGCACGCCCATGGCGGAAAAAAAACCGGTCCAGGCCCAGTTCAGCGCATTCCAGGCGCTCTCTGGCAGTTCGATTTGTGCGCCCATCAGACTTTTGATCAGGTTGCGGCGAAACAGCAACTGGCCCACCAGCAGGGAACCGCCCATCAGCCAGTACAGCACGGTGGGCTTCCACTTGATGAAGGTATCGCTATGCGAAAGCAGTGTGGCGCCGCCAAACACCACGATCACGCCCAGGCTCACCCATTGCATCGGTTCGACCTTGCCATGTTTGTGGCGCAGGTAGGCAATTTGCACGATGGTGGCGGCGATGGCCACGCCCGTGGCAGCAAAAATGCCCCAGAACTTGAAGGCCACAAAGAACAGGATGATGGGGAAGAAGTCGATCAGCAGTTTCATGGGCAGGTGCCGTTGGATGGTCTGTTCAGGTGGCGTCGGACGCGAAATCAAGCGATGCGGAATTCATGCAGTAGCGCAGCCCGGTCGGGGCAGGGCCGTCCTCGAACACATGGCCGAGGTGCGAGCCGCATTGTGCACAAACCGTTTCCACCCTCCGCATGCCATGGCTGAGGTCCACGTTTTCCTTAATGGCGCCTGGAATTGCGTGTGAGAAGCTTGGCCAGCCGCAGCCAGCGTCGTACTTGGTGCCGGCATCGAACAGCTTGTTGCCGCAGCAGATGCAGTGGTAGCTGCCGTCCGCCCAATGGGCCTCGTATTTGCCCGTGAAAGGGCGTTCGGTGGCCGCGTGGCGCGTGACGTTCATGGCGCCGGGTTCGGCACCCTTTTCACGCAGCACGGCTTGCCACTCGGCTTCGGACTTCTGGATAGGAAAGGTCATGATGAGCAACTGATGGACAGGTGGGACGCCCAATCGGGCGGGGGCAGGGCGTAGGCTTCGTCGCCGGGGCGCTCATCAAAGGGATGGGCCAGCAGCATTTGCAAGCGGTCAATCTCGCTGAAATCGCCCGCATTCGCCTGTCGGATGGCCTGTTCCGCCAAGTAGTTCCGCAGCACATAGGCGGGGTTGGTTTTTAGCATCAAATTGGCCGCTAGCGCACGATCCGTCTGCGCAAGCAGCTCTGAATACGAGAGCAACCATTGCTCGAACGCCGCGCGGTCGGCAAACAGGTCGCGCACGGGCTCGAAATCGCCAGCCGCCACGGCGTGCGAGAGCCGCCGCCAGAAGATGGTGGTGTCCACCGCGTTGTCGGCGAGCAGGCGCAGGATGCCGTCCATGACCACACTCTCGTCGGCAAGTGGCGCAGGCAAGCCGAGCTTGGCCCGCATGCGCGCCATGAGCTCACGGGGAAACACTTGCTTGTAGGAGTCCAGCGCTTCGACCACGCGCGCAGGCTCGCCAATCAAGGGCTGCAGCGCTTGCCCCAGACAGAAGAGATTCCAGTAGACGACATTGGGTTGGCGGTCAAATGCGTAGCGCCCCCTATGGTCGCTGTGATTGCACACATGGTTGGGCACATAGGCGTCGAGAAACTGAAATGGTCCGTAGTCAATAGTCAGGCCCAGGATGCTCATGTTGTCGGTATTGAGCACACCATGGCAAAAGCCGACCGCCTGCCACTGGGCTACCAGCGCTGCAGTGCGCTCGCTCACTGCCCGCAGAAAATCCGCGTACGGGTTGCCCAAGGCGGCACCCGCGCGGCATTCGGGGTAGTGCCGTGCGATCACATGGTCGGCCAACTGCCGGAGCGCATCGTGGTTGCCAGCAGCGGCAAAGTGCTCGAAATGTCCAAAGCGCACAAAACTCGGCGCAGCGCGCGTGACGACAGCGGTGGTCTCCATCGTTTCGCGCCGCACCCGCAGGGGCGAGCCAATGAGCGCCAGTGCCCGCGTCGTGGGAATGCCCAGCGCCTGCATGGCTTCGCTCACCAGAAACTCACGAATGCTCGAACGCAGCACGGCGCGGCCATCGCCCATGCGCGAGTAGGGCGTCAGGCCGCTGCCCTTGAGCTGGATTTCCATTGGCCCTGTAGGTGTTTCCACCTCGCCCAGCAGGATGGCCCGGCCATCTCCCAATTGCCCGGCCCAGACACCGAACTGGTGGCCGCTGTACACGCTGGCCAGGGGAGTGCTGCCGTGCAGGGGGGTATTGCCGCTCAGGGCGTGCAATGCCGCGTTCGAGTGCAGCCAGTCTGGATTCAGCCCGAGCTCTTCCGCCAGCCCCGCGCTGGTGCCGACCCAATACGGGTTGGGCAGGGGGGTTGGTTGTAGCGGGGTATGGAAAGCTGGCCCCAGAGAGGCGAAGCCGTTGTGCCAGGACAGACCGCAATCGGCCCGCTCCAGGGGCGCTTCAGGCTGGTTCATGCGTCCATTCTCCCGCAGGGAGCAAGTTGCGTGGCGTGCAGGGCTATCCTGGGTAACGGGACGACTGGCCGTGGGCAGGCGGCTGGGCGCGGTATCGTCCCGGACCACGCCAATGGATGGACCTGCCGATTTGCGCGTGGATCGGGCGCAGTGCGATATTGCAGGCTATTTAGTCGCCGGCTGTGGCCGCCAGATGCGCCGCAAGCGCGCCGTCGTCCACGATGGCCACTCGCCCGAAGTCCAAAGACACGATGCCCGAAGCTTCCAGCCCGCGCAGCACCCGGTTGACGGTCTGGCGCGACAAGCCACACAACTGGCCGATTTCTTCCTGGGTGAGGTTGAGCCTGCGAGTGCTGCGCCAGAAGAGGCGGCTGAGGTACAGCGCCACGCGGTGTTCTGTCGAGCGCATGCGACCGGCTTCAATGATGGCCATGGCCTGGCCCAGCCGCATGTTCATGTGCAGCACCAGAAACTGGTTGAATGCCAGGCTGGTCTCGCGCAGGGTGGCGAACAGGGGAAGAGGCAGGCACAGCATGCACGTAGGGCGCAGGGCCACCACGTCATACCTGCGCGGCTCAGGCTTCATGGCGGAGCCTTCACCGAACCAGTCGCCGTCGGATACGCCGATGAAGGCCGATGCGCGCCCCCCGGATGCAGGGCTTCGCAGCATGACCAGCCCGGACAACACAGCGTGCCAGCCTTCCACGGCAGAGCCTGCCTGCAGCATGACGTCACCCTTGGCGCCTTCGGTGCAATACACGCCGTGGCGCAGTTGTTCCTGCAGATCGGTCGGCACAGAGGCAAACCAGGGTTGGCAGGCAATGAAACGTTCCGCAGAAGGGGTGGTGCCAAACATAGAGGGATTGTCGCGGCATGTCTGCACGCCAGCGCGGGAAAACCCGCTGTAAATGTCAGGCAGGCGACAAGTGTTGGAGTTCCATTCCCGGCGAAGGACACTGCGCTGCCTTTGCGTCGGGTGTGATGCAGGAGCCGTGCAGCCCGCTTCTACGCCACGTCGGTGATGGGAACTCAGTCCACCATTCAGGCGCTGGGGCCGGATGGCGTGGGGGTGGTGGTGACATCGGTTGTACCGTTCCCCTGGAGCCAGAGCCTGCCTGTCGCCCGGGAATACCGGGAACTGTTGAAAAAATCCGGAATGCAAGAAACGGTGTCTTTTATCGGACTGGAGGTTTTCATCAATGCCAAGGTGCTGGTCGAAGGTTTGCGCCGCGCTGGCAAAGACCCGACACGGCCCCGCTTCATCCAGGCCCTGGAATCGCTGCGGCAGTTCGATGTGGGCGGTTTTGAAGTGAATTTTGGCAAAGGGGTACGCCAGGGTTCGCGCTTTGTGGATTTGACCATCATCGGTGCGGGCGGCAAGTTCACCCGTTAGGATGGTCCTGTTTTTGTGATATGAAAAGTTAAAGGAGCACTTATGCTGGGTTTAATGCAGAGTCAGCCACTCTTGATTTCGTCGTTGATCGAGTTTGCCGAGCGGCACCACGGCGACGGCGAAATCGTCTCGCGCCGTGTCGAGGGCGACCTCCATCGCTACACCTACCGCGACCTTGCCGCGCGCTCGCGCCAGCTGGCCAACGCACTGGACCAAGCGGGCCTGGCGTTTAGTGACCGCGTGGCCACCCTGGCCTGGAACGGCTACCGCCATATGGAGATGTACTTTGGCGTGAGCGGCTCGGGGCGCGTGGTGCATACCGTCAACCCGCGCCTGCACCCCGAGCAGATCGCGTGGATCATGAACCACGCCGAAGACCAGATTTTGTGTTTTGACCTCACGTTCCTGCCCCTGGTGCAGGCAGTGCACGCCAAATGCCCCACAGTGAAGAAGTGGGTCGCCCTATGCGATGCCGACCGCCTGCCGCAGGACAGCGGCGTGCCCGGCTTGGTGAGCTACGAGACCTGGATTGGCGCGCAATCGGCCAAATATGTCTGGCCGCAGTTCGATGAGAACACCGCGTCCAGCATGTGCTACACGAGTGGCACCACCGGTCACCCCAAGGCCGCGCTCTATAGCCACCGCTCGACCGTGCTGCACGCTTACGCCGCTGCCTTGCCGGACGTGATGTGCCTGTCTGCCCGCGATGCGGTGCTGCCCGTGGTGCCCATGTTCCACGTCAATGCCTGGGGCATTCCGTATTCGGCGGCGCTCACGGGTTGCAAGGTCGTTTTCCCTGGCCCGGCGCTGGATGGCAAGTCGATCTATGAACTGATCGAGGCCGAGAAGGTGACCTACGCCGCCGGCGTGCCCACGGTATGGCAGATGCTGCTGGGCCACCTGCGCCCGGCGGGCCTGAAGTTCAGCACGCTCAAGCGCACGGTGATTGGCGGCTCGGCCTGCCCGCCGGCCATGATCACCGCGTTCCAGGACGAATACGGCGTCGAGGTGCTGCACGCCTGGGGCATGACGGAAATGAGCCCGCTTGGCACGCTGTGCACCTTGAAAAACAAGCAACTGCAATTGTCCAAGGATGAGCAGATGAAGATCCTGCAAAAGCAGGGACGGGCCATCTACGGTGTGGATATGAAGATCGTCGATGGGGACGGGAAGGAACAGCCCTGGGATGGCAAGTCCTACGGCGACCTGCTGGTGCGTGGTCCGTGGATCATCGAGAGCTATTACAAGGGCGAAAACCCGCTGGTGGCGGATGCACAGGGCCGTGGCTGGTTCCCCACGGGCGACGTGGCCACCATCGACGCCGATGGCTTCATGCAGATTACCGACCGCAGCAAGGACGTGATCAAGTCGGGCGGCGAGTGGATCAGCTCCATCGATATCGAGAACATCGCCATGGCGCACCCAGCGGTTGCCATGGCCGCCTGTATCGGTATGCCGCACCCCAAGTGGGATGAGCGCCCCATTGTCGCGATCGCGCTCAAGCCGGGCGCCGAACTCACGCGAGAAGCCTTGCTTGCTTTTTATGAAGGCAAGACCGCGAAATGGCAGATTCCGGACGATGTGGTGTTTGTCGACGCCATCCCGCTCGGTGCTACGGGCAAGATGCTCAAGACCCGGCTGCGCGAGCAGTTGAAGGATTACAAGCTGCCAAGCCTTTAATTTTTTTGCAACGTAAAGTCGCCTTGGCGATAGTTCCTGGGGGCAATCCCTGAGCGACTTTGCGGCACCACCGGTTAGGCTGGAAGCCGTAGTTCAACAGGAGACATTCCATGAATTTTGCTTTGAAAACAGTAGCTGCAAGCGTACTTGTGATCAGCGCTGGAGGTGCATTTGCACAACAGGGTGAAACCGTCAAAATCGCAATGATTGAGGGGCTGTCCGGCCCTTTTGCCAATGTGGGGCAAAACCAGCTCAAGAGCTGGCAGTACGTCGCCGATTATTTTTCGGGCAGCAAGAATCCTGCGGGAGTGACGTTTCAGGTCAATGCCTTTGATTCGGGTGGTTCGCCGCAGGGCGCGGTGACCCAGCTGAAGGCGGCTATTGATCAAGGCTATCACTACATAACCCAGGGCAACGGGTCGGGAGCCGCGCTGGCACTGGAACAGGCGGTCACCAAGTACAACGAACGCAATCCTGGCAAAGAGGTTGTCTACCTCAACTACGCTGCGGTTTCTCCAACCCTGACCAACGAGGATTGCAGCTTCTGGCATTTCCGTCTTGACGCCGATACCACCATGAAGATGGAGGCACTCACCACCTTCATGAAAGACAAGCCGGAAGTCAAGAAGGTGTACATGCTGGACCAGGACTACTCGCACGGGCACGAGGTCTCAAAATACTTCCAGGCAGACATCAAGCGCAAGCGCCCAGACGTACAAATTGTCGGCGATGACTATGTGCCGATCGGGCATGTCAAGGACTTTGCGCCCTACGTGGCCAAGATCAAGCAGTCGGGCGCCGACGCCATCGTGACCGGCAATTGGGGCGCCGACTTGACCCTTTTCGTCAAGGCCCTGGGCGAAGCCGGTCTGAATTTGCCGATGTACACCTACTATGCAGGTGTCTCCGGCACACCGACGGCGCTTGCTGCCCTGGGGGACAAAACCCAAGTCTACGTAGTGTCCTACGGCTACTCTCAGACGACGGGAGAGCTGGGCAAGGTCGTTGAAGGGTTCAAGAAAAAGTACAACGACGACTTCTATACCTTTGCCATTTACAACGGCATCAAGCTGCTGAACGCCGCAATGGTCAAAGCCAAGTCGACCAATTCGGTCAAGGTTGCGCAGGCCTTGGAAGGCATGGAAGTTCCAAGCTTCGCGGGCGAGGTCACGATGCGCAAGTCGGACCACCAGTTGCAGCAAAGCCTGTTCATCACCAAGTGGGAAAAGGTCAGCGCCAAGTACCCCTACAGCAATGAGAACACCGGGTACACGTTTGCCCCGGTCAAGCAGTTTGAGCCCTATGTCTCAAGCACGCCCACCAGTTGCCAGATGAAGCGTCCTGGCTGAGGCCAGGCCTGCGGCGGCGGAGCAAGCCGGGATTGCCATTGTCATCCCGGCTTTTCTATTTCTGATCGACCTTGTATTCACGGCCTTTGACCAGACGGGTGCTGCATGGAGTTTTACGTTATTTCGATTTTGAACGGGCTGAGCTACGGGCTGCTCCTGTTCATGCTGAGCTCCGGGCTCACGCTGATTTTCAGCATGATGGGCGTGCTCAATTTCGCCCATGCAAGCTTCTACATGTTGGGAGCATTTTTTGCGTACAGCACGACGCTTGTGATCGGGTTTTGGCCGGCCTTGGTGATCTCTCCGCTGCTGGTTGGCCTGATAGGCGCCGCGTTTGAACGCTACTGTTTGCGCCGGGTGCACAAATTCGGCCATGTCCCCGAGTTGCTGCTGACCTTTGGACTGAGCTACATCGTTGTCGAGCTGGTGCAACTGGTATGGGGCCGCGGTTCGGTCGATTACCGCATTCCGACCGTGCTCAGCGGCCCGCTGTTTACCCTGTATGGCATTCAGTTCCCGATCTATCGCGGCTTCATGATGCTGGTGGCGCTTTTGATGCTGCTCAGCACCTGGCTGCTGCTCACGCGCACCCGCATTGGCCTGGTGATTCAGGCCGCGCTAACCCACCCTCAGGCGGTTGAGGCCCTGGGCCACAACGTGCCGCGTGTTTTCATGCTGGTCTTTGGCGGCGGCGCCGCGCTGGCGGGGTTGGCAGGCGTCATTGGTGGCAATGCTTTTGTGACCGAGCCTGGCATGGCGGCGGCCGTGGGCGCCATCATTTTCGTGATCGTGGTGGTCGGTGGCATGGGCTCGCTGGCGGGGGCTTTCCTCGCGTCGCTGCTGATTGGCATCATTCAGACCTTGGCGGTGGGCATTGACAGCACGCTGCTCGGCGCCGTGAGTTTTCTGGGCGTTCACATCACCCCAGACACCTTTGGCTATCCGGTATGGAGCATGCGGCTCAGCCAGGTGGCGCCGATCCTGCCTTACCTGCTCATGGTTCTGATTTTGATCTTCCGGCCCAAGGGTCTTATGGGTACACGAGAGGGCTGACCGCATGCGATCCAAGGTTTATCAATTCAAGCCGCTGAACCTCGGGCGGCTCGTGATCTGGGGCGGTTTTGCACTGGCGTTGCTGGTCGCACCCCTGGTGTTTACCAGTGGCCTGAGCCAGACCATGCTGTGCCAGATGGGCGTGGCCATCATCGTCTGCCTGAGCTACAACATGCTGCTCGGGCAAGGCGGCATGCTGAGTTTCGGCCACGCAGTGCACTCGGGGCTGGGTGCCTTCCTGGCGATCCATGTGCTCACGCTCGTGGATGCTGGCACCCTGTATGTCCCAGTGAGCCTGATTCCATTGGTAGGCGGCTTGGGCGGCTTGGCCTTTGCGGTGCTGATGGGATGGGTGACGACCAAAAAGGCTGGCACGACGTTTGGCATGATCACTTTGGGCATCGGCGAACTGGTGGCGGCCATGTCGCTCATGTTCCCGGGCGTGTTTGGCGGTGAGGGCGGCATCTCGGGTGACCGCGTCACCGGCCTGCATCCGCTGGGCATCACCTTTGGCCCGCAGATCCAGTTGTACTACCTGATCGCCCTCTACACTTTCGTCTGCACGGCGCTCATGTTTGCTTTTACCCGGACGCCACTGGGGCGCATGCTCAATGCCGTGCGCGACAACCCCGAGCGCGTGGAGTTCGTGGGCTACGACACGCAGATGGTGCGTTACATCGCTTTTCTGGTGGCCGGGTTTTTTGCGGGTATCGCCGGCGGGCTCGCTGCGCTGAACTTCGAACTCGTCACGTCTGAGGTGGTCAGTGGCTACCGCTCGGGTGCCTATTTGCTGTTTACCTTCCTGGGCGGCGCCACGTTCTTCTTCGGCCCCATCATCGGCGGCATTCTGATGGTGCTGGCCACCATCGTTCTGAGCGAGTTGACTCGGGCCTGGCTGCTGTACCTGGGACTGGCGTTTCTGTTGATGGTCATGTATGCACCCGGCGGCATTGCCAGCCTGATCATGATGAACGTGCGGGTGGCCTCATTTGGCAGGTTGCGGCCCTTGCTGATCCACTACCTGGCCCTGGCGGCTACGGCACTCATCGTCCTGGCCGGGGCCGCGGCCCTGATCGAAATGATCTACCACGTGCAACTCAATATCGGCCAGGGACCAGGCACGCCCTTCATGGGAATGGTACTGGACACCAAGGCGATGAGCGCCTGGCTGGGCGCCGGCTTCGTGATGCTCGTGGGTGCCGCGTTGTTCGAGGTCGCTCGCAGGAACTTTGTACGCCAATGGAGCGCTGCGCAGGAATACATTGAAGAACAAACCAAAGGGCGGGGGGCTCTGTAACATGGATACGGCGCCAAATCTCACCCACCGTGCGAACCTGCTTCCCACGGGCAGTGGCAGTGGCGCGGCACAAGCCGCGCACGCACAGGCCAATTACGCACTTGAACTCAAAAACCTGCGCAAGCGCTTTGGCAAGACCGAAATCATCCGCGGCGTCAACCTTGCCGTCAGGGCTGGTGAGCGCGTCGCCATCATCGGGCCCAATGGCGCCGGCAAGTCCACGCTGTTCAATCTGATCAGTGGCCGCTTCGAACCCACCAGTGGCGACGTGCTGCTGAACGGGCATCGCATCAATGGCAAACGGCCGTTCGAGATCAATCGCCTTGGTCTGTCGCGCAGTTTTCAAATCACCAACATCTTTCCCAAGCTCAGCGTGTTTGAAAACTTGCGCTGCGGTGTGCTCTGGAGCCTGGGCTACAAGTACACCTTTCTGAAATTTCTAGCGAATCTGCATGACGCCAATGCGCGCGCCGATGCACTGATGAAGATGATTCGACTTGACACGAAGCGCGATGTGCTTGCCGTCAACCTCACCTATGCAGAGCAGCGCGCGCTAGAGATTGGCATCACCATCGCAGGCGGTGCCAACGTGATCCTGCTGGACGAACCCACGGCAGGCATGAACAAATCAGAGACAGAGCGCTTTATCGAACTGATCAAAGAGGTGACGGTCGGAAAGACCCTGCTCACCGTGGAGCACGATATGGGGGTCGTGTTCGGCCTGGCCGATCGCATCGCGGTGGTGGTCTATGGAGAGGTGCTGGCATTCGACACGCCGGACGCCGTACGCGCCAATGCGCGGGTGCAAGAGGCGTATTTGGGCTCCTCGGTGGCCGACGCCCAGGCGGAGGGCCACTGACATGCTGCACATACGCGATCTACACGCCTATTACGGCAAAAGCCATGTGCTGCATGGCGTGAGCTTTGACATCCAGCCAGGGGAAATCGTGGCGCTCTTGGGGCGCAACGGCTCGGGCCGCTCCACCACCGCCAAGGCCATCATGGGGCTGGTGGATTGGAACGGCACCATGACGTGGAAAGACCGCCCCCTGAATGGCAGCAAAGCCTATGAGGTGGCGCACGCCGGTGTGGGCTATGTGCCCGAAAGCCGCGATGTGTTTCCCAGCCTCACCGTGCACCAAAACCTGCTGCTGGGCCAAAAGGGAAATGGCAAGGGGAGTCGCTGGACCTTCAAGGACATGTACGCGATGTTTCCCCGCCTGGAGGAGCGTTGCAACGTTCAGGCAGGCGTCATGTCGGGTGGCGAGCAGCAAATGCTCACCCTGTGCCGTACGCTGATGGGCGATCCGGACCTCATCATCATCGATGAACCCACCGAGGGGCTGGCCCCCAAAATCGTCGAGCAGGTGGGTGAATTTCTCAAGACGCTCAAAAGCCGTGGCATTTCCGTGCTGCTGATCGAGCAAAAACTCACCATTGCCATGACCGTCTCTGACCGCGCCTTGGTCATGGGCCATGGCAGCATCGTTTTCGATGGCACGCCCGACAGCCTGCGTGCCAACAGCGGTGTGCGCAAGGAATGGCTCGAGGTTTGAGGTGGCCGCCCTTGTCCCGCCAGGGACAAAGCGGCCATGGCAAATCCCCGGAAACTGCCTACAATTAAAAACGCACGACCGTTCTTTTTCTATCATTAGCAAGGAAGCCAGCATGAGCGCCCAATACCAGGTCCACGGCGATGTGGCCGTCATCACATTGGCCAACCCGCCCGTCAACGGTCTGGGTCTTTCCACCCGCCAGGGCATCGTGGACGGACTGAACCGCGCCCAGCAAGATGCCGCCGTCAAGGCCATCATCGTCACCGGCGCCGGCGGCGCCTTCTCGGGGGGGGCGGACATCAAGGAATTCGGTACCGACAAATCCATGCAGGAGCCCAACCTGCACTCCGTCATTGCCGCCATCGAGGCGTCGGCAAAACCCGTGGTTGCCGCCATCCACTCGGTGTGCATGGGCGGGGGTCTGGAGCTGGCCCTGGGCTGCCACTACCGCATTGCCGCACCCGGCTGCAGCGTGGCGCTGCCCGAAGTGAAACTCGGCCTGCTGCCCGGCGCGGGCGGCACGCAGCGTCTGCCGCGCGTGGTCGGCGTCGAGGCGGCGCTGAACATGATCGTCAGCGGCGAGACGGTCAAAAGCGAGTTGCTCGGCTCCATGCCCGGCCAGAAACTGTTCGACAGGATGGCCGCGTCGCCCGAATCGCTGGCAGAAGAGGCGCTCGCCTTTGCCCGCTCGGTGGCCGACACGCGCCCCCTGCCGCTGGTGCGCAACCTGCCGTGCAAGCACCCCCAGGGCGACGCCTACTTCCAGTTCGCGCGCAACATGGTCAAGGGCATGTCCAAGAACTACCCGGCGCCCGCCAAGTGCGTGGACGCGGTCGAAGCGGCCACCAAAGGCAAATTTGCCGACGGTCTGCTGGTCGAGCGCGAGCTGTTCATCAACCTGATGTGGACGCCCGAGTCGCGCGCGCTGCGCCATCTGTTCATGGCCGAGCGCGCCGCCAGCAAGATCCCTGACGTGCCTTCGGATACGCCCAAGCGCGATGTCAAGAGCGTGGGCGTGATCGGCGCCGGCACCATGGGCGGCGGCATTGCCATGAACTTCTTGAACGCCGGCATCCCGGTGAAGATGCTGGAGATGAAGCAGGAAGCGCTCGACCGCGGCCTGGCCACCATCAGGAAGAACTACGAAGCCCAGGTCAAAAAAGGCAAGCTCAAGCAGGACAAGTACGAGCAGCGCATGGCGCTGCTGACCACCACGCTCGACTACGCCGACCTGAAGGATGCCGACCTGGTCATTGAAGCCGTATTCGAAGAAATCGGCGTCAAGGAAGCCGTGTTCAAGCAGCTCGACGCCGTGTGCAAGCAGGGCGCCATTCTGGCCTCCAACACTTCCACATTGGACGTCAACAAGATCGCCGCCTTCACCAAGCGCCCGCAGGACGTGGTGGGCATGCACTTCTTCAGCCCCGCCAATGTGATGAAGCTGCTCGAAGTCGTTCGCGGCCAACACACCGCCAAGGACGTGCTCGCCACCGTGATGGCGCTGGCCAAGAAGATCAAAAAGACGGCGGTGGTCTCCGGCGTCTGCGACGGCTTCATCGGCAACCGCATGATCGAGCGCTACAGCCAGCAGGCGGGCTTTTTGCTCGACGAAGGCGCAACGCCCCAGCAGGTGGACAAGGCGCTGGAGAAATTCGGCATGGCCATGGGGCCGTTCCGCATGGGCGACCTGGCCGGCAACGACATTGGCTGGGCGATTCGCAAGCGCCGCGCGCTGGAAACCCCCGACATGAAGTACAGCCGCACGGCTGACAAGCTGTGCGAGCTGGGCCGCTACGGCCAGAAGACGGGCGCCGGCTGGTACGACTACCAAGCTGGCAAGCGCGACGCCATTCCGAGCGACTTGGTCAACAAGATGATTGAAGACCACCGCAAGGAACTCGGCATCACGCCGCGCAAGATTTCCGACGAAGAAATCGTCCAGCGCCTGGTCTATGCCCTGGTCAACGAAGGCGCGCATATCCTCGAAGACGGTATCGCCAGCAAGTCTGGCGATATCGACATGGTCTACCTCACGGGCTACGGCTTCCCGATTTACCGCGGCGGCCCCATGCACTACGCGGGCGAGCAAGGTCTGTTCAACCTGGTGCAAGCCATGAACCGCTTTGCGCAGAACCCCAGGGACGACCAGGCGTTCTGGACGCCCGCGCCCTTGCTCGCCAAGCTGGCCGCCGAAGGCAAGACCTTCAGCTGATTCGCGCGCACCGCCGTGATCAAGAAGATCTTCCTGGGCCTGCTGGCGCTGATCGTGGTGCTGGTGGCGGCTGTGGCCGCCAACACGCTGCGCAAGGGTTCGCACCAGCTTGATGTGCCGCCGCTGGCCGTGCTGCCGGTGGACGAGCAGGGCGCGGCCAAGCGCCTTGGCGAGGCGGTGCGTTTTCGCACCATCTCGTCGCGTGACGACGCACAGCTCAATGCCGACCAGTTCCAGCAGTTCCATGCCTTGCTGGAGCAGCGCTTTCCCAAAACCCACGCAGCGCTCAAGCGCGAAGTGGTCAATGGCCTGAGCCTGCTCTACACCTGGCAGGGCAGCAAGCCTGACCTGAAACCCATTCTGCTGTTGGCGCACCAGGACGTAGTGCCCATCGCGCCCGGCACTGAAGGCGACTGGACCGAACCACCCTTCAGCGGGGCGGTCAAGGATGGCTTTATCTGGGGCCGTGGCTCGTGGGACGACAAAGGCAACCTCATGTCCCAGCTCGAAGCGGTCGAGATGCTGGTCGCCAGCGGCTACCAACCCGAACGCACCGTGTACCTGGCCTACGGCGCAGACGAAGAGGTGAGCGGCCTGCGCGGCGCGACCCAGATAGCGGCGTTGCTCAAGAAGCGCGGCGTGCACCCGGATTTCGTCATTGACGAAGGCCTGTTGATTCTCGACGGCATCTTGCCCGGTTTGGCCAAACCTGCTGCGCTCATTGGCGTGGCAGAAAAAGGCTATCTGTCGGTCGAGCTGTCGGTGTCGGCCACGCCGGGGCATTCGTCCATGCCGCCCAAGCACGGCACCAGCGCCATTGCCATGATGAGCACGGCTTTGAAGCAGCTCGAAGACAAGCAACTGCCGGCCGGCATTCGCGGCGTCGGTGGCGAAATGTTCGACACCATCGCCCCGGAAATGAGCGGCTTTTCGCGCGTTGCACTCTCGAACCTGTGGCTGTTTGGCCCGGTTGTGCAAAAGCAGCTTGAAGGTGGTGCCAGCACCAACGCCATGCTGCGCACCACGACGGCGCTGACCATCGTGAATGCGGGCAACAAGGAAAACGTGCTGCCCGGCCGCGCTGACGCCACGGTGAACTTCCGCATCCTGCCGGGCGACACCCAGGCACAGGTGCTGGAGCATGTGAAGTCTGAGCTGGCGCAGGCCGTGGGTGAGGGCAAGGTCAAGGTCACTGCGCTGCCCGGCGCGCAAGAGGCGTCCAAGGTGGCCCCGACGGCGTCCAGCCAGTACCACCTGTTGAACAAGACGATCCGCGAAGTCTTCCCCGGCACGCTGGTGGCGCCGGGCCTGATGGTGGCGGCCACCGATTCCGTTCATTACGGCGAGCTGAGCGACCACATCTTCAAGTTCTCACCGGTGCGCGCCAATGCCGAAGACCTCAAGCGCTTTCACGGCACCAACGAGCGCCTGTCCACCAGCAACTACGCGGAAGCCATCCGCTTCTATTACCGACTGTTGAGCGAGGGTGCCAAGGCACCCGCGCCCTGAATGTGCACAACTTTTAAGGATTCACCATGACTTCCGCCGTAATCGTTTCCACCGCCCGCACCCCGCTCGCCAAGAGCTGGAAGGGCTCCTTTAACCTGACCCATGGCGCCACGCTGGGCGGTCACGCCGTCGAGCACGCCATCCTGCGCGCGGGCATCGACGCCGCCGAGGTGGACGATGTGATCATGGGCTGCGCAACGCCCGAAGGTGCCACAGGCGCCAACATCGCGCGCCAGATCGCGTTGATGGCCGGCTGCCCGGTCACCACTTCCGGTGTTACGGTCAATCGTTTCTGTTCGTCGGGCCTGCAGACGATTGCCATGGCGTCCCAGCGCATCATCGCCAACGAAGGCGACATCTATGTGGCCGGTGGTGTGGAAGCCATTTCCTGCGTGCAGCAGGAAATGAACCAGCACATGTTGACGGACCACACGCTGGTGAAGAACAAGCCTGAGATCTACTGGAACATGCTCCAGACCGCCGAGAACGTGGCCACGCGCTACGGCATTACCCGCGAAGCCATGGACGAGTACGGTGCCGCCAGCCAGCAGAAAGCGGCTGCCGCGCTGGAAGCCGGTTTATTCAAGGCGGAAATTGCCCCCATCACCGTCACCATGGGTGTGGCCGACAAGGTCATGGGCCTGATAACCAGGCAGGTCACCGTCAGCGACGACGAAGGCATCCGCGCCGGCACCACCTACGACGGTATCAAGGGCCTGCGCTCCGCCGTGCCCGGTGGCCTGATCACGGCCGGCAACGCCAGCCAGTTCTCCGACGGCGGCGGTGCCGTGGTCGTGATGCACGAAAAGATAGCCGAGCAAAAGGGCTTGCAGCCCCTGGGCCGATTCCTGGGCTTTGCCGTGGCGGGTTGCGAACCCGACGAAATGGGCATTGGCCCGGTATTCGCCATCCCCAAGGTGCTGGCACGCCTGGGTCTGAAGATCGGCGACATCGACCTGTGGGAACTGAACGAAGCCTTCGCCGTGCAGGTGATCTACTGCCGCGACAAGCTGGGCATCCCCGCTGACAAGCTCAACGTCAACGGCGGCGCCATCGCCGTGGGCCACCCCTATGGTGTATCCGGCCAGCGCCTGACCGGCCACGCCCTCATCGAAGGCAAGCGCCGCGGCGCCAAGCGCGTCTGCGTGACCATGTGCATTGGCGGCGGCATGGGTGCGGCGGGCATTTTCGAAGTGCTGTAAGCGCTGACGACAGATTCCACTTCAATGCCCCGCGCAGACTTGGTTTGCGCGGGGCGTTTGCTTTTGTTTTGATAGCTGGCAGCGCTTGCTGGTCGGGCGCTAGAGGCCTAAAACACTAATATTTTCTACTGAACCAGCGTCAGGCTTCGCGCCCTGGCCATGCTTTTGCAGACACTCACGAAACCGGATCAACGCCGGGCCAACCGTGCGTGATGGCTATTGAGGTGCCAGAGTAGTCCATCGGACAAACACCACGGCAGCAGGAATCGCGAACAGCAAGCCCACGAGCCAGAACTGGGTAGCCCTTTGGGTGACTTTGCTCTGAAGCAATATCGCCAGAGCCACCAGGCCCAAGACGACGAAGATTGCCCCGGCAAAAACAGCGCCCGGCCCATTCACCGTCGTCACGCCCGTAGAGCGAATCGACTTTGTCGAAAAACTCCGCGTCGCGACAAAATGCCAGCCTCTGACGGTCCAGAGGGGGCACATTCGAGCGGTTAATATTCGCCAACTCTGTCGCGCCATCAATGCTGTGAAATTCTGCCAATTTCAAACATGTCTTGATGGTTTGGATAACTGATGTTTTTGATAAATCAAGGCAAACCCATGGCGGATGAAGCACAACTGCAGCTGACCGACAGCGAGCGAGCCACCATCGTCGATCAGCAGATTGAAGAGCTGCAGAAGATCACAGACTACGAGATCAAAGAGTGGCCCATCGGCGTGCTGGTGGAAAAATTCACCAACGGCCGAGAAACAGATGAATCGGAAATCTTCATTCCAGACTACCAGCGGGAGATGGTATGGACGCCCAAGCAGCAGTCCCGCTTCATTGAGTCGATCCTCATCAAGCTGCCGGTGCCCTTCATTTTCGCAGCCGATGTTGGTCAAGGGGACAGGGAGGGAGCCCTGGAAATCATCGATGGATCGCAGCGCATCAGAACCTTGGACAATTTCCTTTCCAACAAGCTTGAGCTGGTGGGTCTCAAGAAGCTTACTCAGGCCATCGGAATGCGGTTTTCCGATCTCAGTAAGCCGAGACAGATGCGATTCAAGCGCACCACCGTTCGCGTGATTGAACTCACAGAAAAGGCCGATGAGGACGCACGCCGTGAAATGTTCGACCGCCTGAACTCCGGCGGAACACGGCTCACGACCATGGAGGTCCGGCGTGGCGTGGTCGATGGACCATTCATGACGTTCATTACCGAATGCGCCGCCAACGAACAGTTCAAAGCACTCGTCCCACTGAACGAACGAAACGCAAAACGCAAGGAGTACGAAGAATTCGTTTTGCGGTATTTCGCCTATCTCAACAACTACCAGGGTTTCCAGAAGAGTGTCGATGACTTCCTGACGGACTACCTCAAAAGCAAGAACGGGAATTTCTCTGATACGGACAAGCAAGCCATGCTTGATGAATTTGTCCGCATGCTGAGCTTTGTGTCTCAGCACTTTCCCAACGGGTTCAAGCGAACCGGCTACAAGACCGTTCCCCGTATCCGTTTCGAAGCAATCGCAGTTGGGTTGTCCCTTGCGCTACGGGAAAAGCCAGGCCTAGCGCCTGCCGACGTAGGCCAATGGCTGGACAGCAATGAATTTATCAAGCACACCCGCTCAGATGCCAGTAACTCTCGGCCCAAGCTCATGAACCGCATCCACTATGTGCGTGACAACTTGTTGGGCAAGGCGTTTGAAGAAGACCCCGACACCGCCCTGGTAGAACATAGCGCTAACGCCGACTCGCCGCCGGACTCGCCAGAGGACGAAGGGAGCCCGACGCAACCTGGGCTCTTTTCATGAGCCAGGTTCAACTTACGGACGACCTTCTAAGCCAGAGAGACCTCGAAATAAGGGCGTATCTGGACTTTCTGAAAGTGGCCGTTGAACGGCGCGCCATGCTAAGCGCGAGGGATGGCGACCTGCAGTTTCCGTTGACCTTGGAACTCACCCACACCCTCAAGGCCAACCTTGTACTGCTGCTTTACAGCGCCATGGAGGCTACTTTGGTGCAGCTACTCGACGAGATGCACGATGCCATAGGTGCGAACTGTTCCAGCGCTGATGCCCTCAATGCTCAGTTGCTTCGCGTGGTTCTGAAAACTGTAAAAAAAGACTCTAAATCTAATGTGCTGACGTCCTCCTCGCCGCTTCACACGAGCCTGTTCCGGTACTGGATGGACGACTGGAAGAGCCGGACCTCAGGTAAGGACAAGCGCGTTGACGGCATTTCCGGCAGCGTCGATAGCCTAGTTTTTTACGAGCAATTGAAGAAGTTTGGTGTTGTGGCGCAGACCCCAAATGACCGTCCACCCGCCCATTTGACGGCCTTGGCTCTTCAAAAGGTCAAGACCAACCGAAATGAACTAGCCCATGGAGAAAAGAGCTTCACCGATCTAGGCCGAGATCTTGCGGTCCCAACCCTAGAAATCGACTCATTCGCGGTGTTCGACACCCTGAGGAAAATTGCTGCCGAGGTCGACAACTACCTGCAGTGCCGACGCTACCTAGCTCAGCCAGCCACCGCTGTAGCAGCGCCGGCTGCAGTCGGCAACGAGGCGTAAAGAGCCTTAGCCACGGCCTCCCCCAACTTCGGCGGAACGGCATTGCCAATCAGTCGGCCGACTGTCTTGATGACAACGCTTTCGCCTTCTCGGGTGAATCGGTAGGTTTCCGGGAACGACTGAAAAATCGCCGCCTCCCGCAGGGAGATGCCTCGGTGCTGCTCGGGGTGTCCGAAGCGACCATTGCCGTACCCATTGCACAAGGTCGTCATCGTCGGCGCGGGCTTGTCCCACTCCATACGCCCGTATACGCCAGCAGAGTGCTTACCGCTCTCTCGCTGATGACAGGCTGCCACCAGTTGCTGGGGCCAGTCGCGCCAAGTGCCTCCCGGCTTGCTGGCTCGTATGCGCGAGCGATTCAGCTCTGAAAGGGCCGACGCGATGTGCAGGGGGTCGCTTTTGCAGGACTGACCATCCTTGAGCTTGTTGAGGTGACCCACGGCCTGCCGCACCGTCACCCAGTTTTCAGCCCCCTTGTGGGTCGGCTCCGGCACGGCAACCGGGCCGAGGCGGGAGGCCACAAGCACCAGCCGCTTGCGCTGTTGCGGGGCGCCGAAGTCGGCCGCGTTAAGCACGGCATATGCCACCTGATACCCGCCCCGCTTTAAGGCGCGCAGAAAGCCCTTAAACGGCTGCGCCTGCTGCAGCCGGGGAACGTTCTCCATAGTGACAAGGTCCGGTCGGCTTTCGTCCACCAGACGAGCAAACTCCTGCAACAAACGCCACTTGGCTTTGTCGACAGTGGCGGTGTTGGCGTAAGTGGAAAACGGCTGGCATGGAGCACATCCAGCCAGGAGCCGCACGACGCCTGGCGACCACAGCCCATTCAGCTCTTTGCCGCTAACCGTTGTGACATCGCGCAGCAGGAACTTAGCGCCTTCGTGGTTAGCTTCATAGGGGTACTGACACGCAGGGTCCACGTCGATTCCTGCAACCACGCGAACCCCTTGGGCCGCAAGTCCACACGAAAGACCACCGACACCACAAAAGAGGTCTACCCCTTCAATACGAGTGACATTGCTCAAGTTGGAACTGAATTCTGCTGACATAGCGGTCTGAGATTTTCGCACCTTTACATATCATTTCCGTTTGGACCGAAGTTTTCAATGTCTCGGTTGGATGCGTTGACGCCCAGCTCAAGCCCGACGAAGAACACGGCAGCGCCGCTATACCGATTGAGCGCTTTGGATAGACTTGGAGTCGGGCTGCATAAGGTTGACCGTCAGCGTCAACCGACTGCAATCGCTGCACAACCAACGTGGGGTTGCACCACCCGAGCGTCACTTCAGGACAGATTCCAGCTACCCGTCTAATTCCTTGCTCACGCGTTTTACCTCAATGGCCATAGCTGTCGGCGCTTTACCCATAAGTGCTAGAGGCCAAAAACACTCAAAAAGAATGCAGCAGCAACCGCTACAGCAGCCTTCCTCTCCAGCTTTCCTCCGCTCTAGGGGCAAGACCGCCTGCCACCGGGCCGTTCGCAGGCGGCAGCATCGCCCGGCCGCGTCGCCCAGCGGACATACCTTCCCAACTGCCCCGCCCATAATTTTCCCCATGACGACCCTACGCTCCACCCTCGATTTCCTGCTGTACGACTGGCTCCAGGCCGAAACGCTCAATACGCGCGAGCGCTTTGCCGACCATTCGCGCGAGACCTTTGACGCCGTGCTCGACACCTGCGAGCGCATCGCGCGCGAGAAGTACGCGCCGTTCAACCGCACGGTGGACCAGCAAGAGCCACAGTTCGACGGAGAGAAAGTCATCCTGCCGCAGGCGACGAAGGACGCCTACGACGCCTACGCGGCATCCGGCATGCTCAGCGCGGCGCAGGATTACGGCATTGGCGGCATGCAACTGCCCTACACGGTGGATGCTGCGGCCAATGCCTTCTTTGCCGTGGCGTCTATCAGCATCAGCTCCAACCTGCTCAGCACGGGCAATGCCAATCTGCTGATGGTGCACGGCACGGATTTGCAGAAGCAGGTGTTTGCACTCAATGAATTTTCGGGGCGCTTCTCGGGGACCATGTGCCTATCGGAGCCGCAGGCGGGCTCCAGCTTGAGCGACGTGGCCACCCGCGCCGTGCCTGATGGCGAGGGCCATGAGAGTGACCCGCTCGGCGCCCGCTACCGGCTCACGGGCAACAAGATGTGGATCTCGTCGGGTGAGCACGATCTGTCGGAGAACATCGTCCACCTGGTGCTGGCCAAGATTCCGGGGCCGGATGGCAAGCTGGTGGCGGGCACGCGCGGCATTTCGCTGTTCATCGTGCCCAAGAAGCTGGTCGATACCGAGGGCAACTTGACCGGCGTGCGCAACGACGTGGCGCTGGCCGGACTGAACCACAAGCTGGGCTGGCGCGGCACCACCAACACGCTGCTCAATTTTGGCGAGGGCAAGTACCCCGTCCAGGGCAGGGCGGGGGCCGTGGGGTACCTGGTGGGCCAGCCCGGCAAGGGCCTGGCGTGCATGTTCCACATGATGAACGAGGCGCGCATCGGCATCGGCATGGCGGCCACCATGCTGGGCCTGGCGGGCTACTACGCCAGCCTGGACTACGCCAAGAACCGCCCGCAGGGCCGGCCCACGGGTGCTGGCGGCAAAGACGCTGCCCAGCCCCAGGTGCGCATCATCGAGCACGCCGACGTCAAGCGCATGCTGCTGGCGCAAAAGAGCTACGGCGAAGGCGCATTGGCGCTGAATCTGTACTGCGCCCGCTTGGTGGACGAGCAGCACACCGGCCAGCCCGAAGCGGCCGATGACGCGCGCCTGCTGCTGGAAGTGCTCACGCCCATTGCCAAGAGCTGGCCCAGCGAGTTCTGTCTGGAGGCCAATTCGCTGGCCATCCAGATCCACGGCGGCTACGGCTACACGCGCGACTTTCCGGTGGAGCAGTACTGGCGCGACAACCGCTTGAACATGATCCACGAGGGCACGCACGGCATCCAGGCGGCCGACCTGCTGGGCCGCAAGGTGCTGATGGAGAACGGCAAAGGCCTGCAACTGCTGGCCGCACGCATGCAGGCCACCATGGCGCGGGCCGCCGCCGTGCCTGAACTGGCAGCGTATGTGGCTGCGCTGGGCGACGCCTTGCAGCAGGTGGCCGCGGCCACACAGGCAGCCTGGTCCACGGGCAACCCCACCGAGGCCCTGGCCAATGCCGTGCCCTATATGCAGGCCTTTGGCCACACCGTGCTGGCCTGGGTGTGGCTGGATGTGGCCTTGGCCACGCTGCGCCTGGATGCTACGCTTTCAGTAGCTGCAAGCGCAGGAAGAATGGGCGCTGCACGCTATTTTTATCACTATGAACTGCCCAAGGTCGGCGCCTGGCTCAAGGTGGTGAACGCGCGCGACATGACCTGCGCAAGCCTGGAGGAAGAGGCTTTTTAAGCGCTCCGGCGCAGCCCCGCGCCCTCCCGCCGATGGGCGACGCAGCGGCTTGCGAGGCGTTTCTTTCCACGCCCGTTTTTTCGGCGATTTTTCGGCCTACCATTCGCACCCTAAGGCCCATGTCGGGCTGAACTTGTGGAGCCTGGCATGGCAAAAGAACAGCGGAACGAAAAGATGGCGAAGAAACCGAAAAAGGACACTTCGCTGCCCAAGACCGGCGGCACCGATCGGCCCACGCCACCCATCACCGCCGTGATGCCCAAGGGCAAAGAAAAGAAGAAGTAAAGCTAGGCGCGACCCGCCAAGAGCGGCTAATTCCATTTCTAAATCAAACGATTACTTTGTCGGCTTCGCTTGTCGTACGCCTGTACTGCCTGCGCTTCGCCTTCGCGTACTCGATTGATTTAGAAACCGAATAACAAAGCTCAGCGAAGCGGCCCTGACTAGGCGTTCCGTCGCAGGCAGTACGAGCAGTACGACAAGACGGAACAACGGCGCCAGGGGAGTTTTGTTAGTCGCTCTTAGCGCATCGCCCTGCGCAGCAAGGCGCTGGACTGGTCCACTGCGACCGAGAGCAGCAGCATGGCGACGATGACGGTTGCCGCCTGCGCATAGTGAAACAGCGACAGCTCGAAGTAGAGCCGTTGCCCCAGGCCCCCGGCGCCGACGAAGCCCAGAATGGCGGCCATGCGGATGTTCATCTCCCAGCGGTAGAGCGTGTAGGCAATGAGCTGCGGCGCCGCGCCGGGCAGGGTGCCATACAGAAAGGCCTGGCTGCCGCTGGCGCCCGCCAGGCGCAAAGCCCCGGTCGGTGCGGGTGGGGCGTTGGCCAGCGCCTCGGCATACAGACGCCCCAGCACCCCTGCCGTGTGCAAGGCGAGTGCCAGCGCGCCGGCAAACGGGCCCAGGCCCACGCACAGCACCGTGATGGTGGCCCACACCAGTTCCGGCACCGAGCGCAGGGTGTTGAGCACCAGCGTGTAGGGCAGCCGCCATTTGGGCAGCGCCAGCAGCAGGCCTGCCACGACCGCGAGCAGGGTGCCGACCACCGACATGGCGAACGTCTCCCAGGTGCCCACCGCCACCTTGCGCAGCAGCGGGGCGGAAAGGTCCAGCGGGAAGAAGCTGGTGACGAAATCGGCGATGGCATGCAAGGATTCGCCCGACCACAGCGCCAGCAGCGGCATGTCGAGCAGCCTGAAGCTGGCCACGGTCGCCAGCACGGTCACTGCGATGAAGCCCGTGCTGCGCCAGCCCCAGGGCGAGGCACGCGCCGCTGGTGGCGTGTCGAGCGAGCGGCGCAGCCAGCCGGCGAGGGCGTCGGCGCCCAACACCAGCAGCATGAAGGTGGCGAGGATGGTGGCCGCCTCGCCCCCATTGAGCATCTTCATGGCCTGGTCCATGAGCTGCCCCAGGCCACCCGCGCCGACAAAGCCCATCACCACCGAGGCACGAATCGCGCATTCCCAGCGGTACACCGTGTAGCTGGCCAGCTCCTTCGACGCCTGGGGCAGCAGCCCGTAGAGGATGGCGACGGGCCGGCTGGCGCCACTCGTGCGCAGTGCCTGCGCCGGCAAGGGGTCGGTGGATTCCAGAATCTCGGCATACACCTTGGCCAGCATGCCACCATAGGTCAGCGCCAGCGCCAGCACGCCGGCGGCCGGCCCCAGGCCCAGCACGCGCACGAACAGCAGCGCCCACACCAGTTCGGGAATGCTGCGCAGAATGGTCAGCAGACCGCGCGCCACCGGGTTCTGGGTGCGCCGCTCGCGCCCGGCGCCGCTGGCCACGTAGGCCAGGGGCACGGCGAGCAACCAGGCGAGCGCCATGCCGGCAGTGGCAATCGCCAGCGTTTCCAGCGTCGCACGGGCCAGGTAGCCACGGAATTCGGGGCCGGTCTCCGGCGGCAAAAAGCCCGCGAGAAAGCCGCCAATGACCCGCAGGTTGGCAGGGTCGAGCAGCGCGCTGGGGTGCACTTGCGCGGCGCGCAGCAGCGGCCAAAGGATGAGCAGCGCCAGCACGGCGCCGCCAAAGCGCCGGCTGGCAGCCGGGTCGCGCAAGATGGGGCTTAGCGGCATCCGACGATGGAGAAGGGCACTGCCCTGGCGGTCGCTTTGGGCAATTCGGGCCCGTTGACGCTCGCTTGGTCCAGCGTCGGCAGCACCTCGCCTTCGCTGGCGTACAGCGCGTGCAGCAGGGCGTCGTCCACCTGGGCGGCGGGCAGGTCAAAGACGATGCGCCCTGAGCGGATGCCGACGATGCGTGCAAAGCAGGCCAGCGCCAGGTCCACCGCGTGCAAGCTGGCCACCAGCGTGGCGCCGCGCGCGGCGGCATCCTGCACCAGCAGGCGCACCGTGGCCAGTGCCAGGGCAGGGTCGAGGGCCGACACCGGTTCGTCAGCCAGCAGCAGGTCGGGCTGCTGGTAGAGCACCCGCGCGATGCCGACACGCTGCAACTGCCCGCCCGAGAGCTCGTCGCAGCGGGCAAACAGTTTGTCGGCCAGTTGCACGCGCGCCAAAGCTGCCCGTGCGCCCGCGATGTCCAGCGGATAGACCAGCGAGGCGAAGGATTTCCAGGCCGGCCATTGCCCCAGGCGCCCGGCCAGCACGGCGGTGACCACGCGCTGGCGCGGCGCAATGGGCGGCGCCTGGTGCACCGTGCCGATGCGGGCGCGCAAGGCGCGATCAGGTGCTTGCGCTGTGGTTGGCAGCGGGGTTTGCAGGACCACCGCACGGCCGGTGCTCGGGCGCAACGCGGTGCCCAGCACCGAGAGCAGCGAGGTCTTGCCCGCGCCGGACGGCCCGACCAAGGCCAGGCATTCGCCTTGTCCGGCTTTGAGCGCAATGTCCTGCAAGGCGACGGTGCCATTGGCGTGGGTGAGGCCCACGCCGCTCAGGTCGAAGCTCATGCGCCTGCCAGGGTTTACTTCAGCAAGCCGGCCGAGCGGGCCGCCTTTTCGATGCCATCGTAGTTCTCCGCACGCGTCGGGATGAAGCGCGAGGCCCGTTGCAGCGCCAGGATGTCCTTTTGCTGCGGGTTGGCCGGGTCGAGCTGGAGGAAGGCGTCCTTGAGCTTCTGGATCAGCGCCGGATCGAGGTCGCCGCGCACCGTCCAGTTGTAATCAAAGTAGGGCGGCGTGGTGGCAAAGACATGCACCTTGCTGGTGTCCACCTTCTTTTGCTCGACCAGCTTGTCCCACACCGAGGTATTGAGCACCCCGGCTTCCACCTTGCCCGAGGCCACAAAGGCCGCGGTTGCGTCGTGCGCGCCCGAGAAGGCGACGTTCTTGAAGTCGTTCTCCGGGTTCAGCCCGGCCTGCTGCAAATAGAAGCGCGGCATCAGGCTGCCCGAGGTGGACGAGGGCGCGCCAAACGCAAAGCTCTTGCCCTTGAGGTCGGCGAGGGTCTTGATGGCGGGGTTGGCGGTGATGAACTTGGAGGTGAAGCGCGCATCTTCCTCGCGCTGCACGATGGGAATCGCCGTGCCGTGGGTGCGAATCTTCGCCTGCACATACGTGAAGCCCCCCAGCCAGGCCAGGTCCAGCTTGCCCGTGGCGAGCGATTCGACCACGGCGGCGTAGTCGGAGACGGGGGTGAACACCACCTTCATGCCGGTCTTCGCGGCCAGGTACTCGCCCAGCGGCGCGAACTTGCGTTGCAGCTCCGTGGGGGCTTCGTCCGGAATGGCGGAGACGCGCAGCACCTTGTCGGCGGCAGCCGCAGGCAGGCAGGTCAGGGTGGACGCAAGGGTGGTGAGGGCGGCGCAGCACAGCAGCGCCTGCTTGAGCGCCGAGCGGCGCGCAGGGGTAAAGGTCATGGCAAAGTCCGGTTTGAAAGCAGCCACCACCGTGCGGAGTCACGGCGGTTTAAAAAGGCTCCCGAGGAGCCAAAAGTTGGGCGCGGCATGCACGCCGCGCCCGTGCATTCTCGCGGAAATGTCCCAGCGCCGCGCCGGCCCATGCCTTTTTGTTACGCCGCCCCAGCGGTGCGCCCCTAGAATCCGTCTCCATCGGTAAAAACCCTGAGTCATGACCGGAATTCGAGAAAGGCGCATGGATTTGGCAACAAGAAACTTCACGCTGGGCTACAACCCCGCCCTGGATGGGCTGCGCGGTGTCGCCATCCTGCTGGTGGTCCTGTCGCACGCGCACGTGCCGCTGTTTGATGGCGCGTTTCTGGGCGTGGATCTGTTTTTTGTATTGAGCGGGTTTCTCATTACGTCGCTGCTCTTGCTGGAGCGCCAGGCCCACGGGCGCATCGACTACGCACGGTTTTACTGGCGCAGGTTCCTGCGCCTGATGCCCGCGCTGGCCCTGTTTCTGGGCACCTACTGTCTGGTAGCGCCGCTGCTCTGGCCTGGTCTTGGTGATGTGTACCAGGATGCGTTGGTGTCTCTCGCCTACCTGGCCGACTACGGCATCGCCTTCTTTGACAGCCCCGGCACGCTGCTGCACATGTGGTCGCTGTCGGTGGAAGAGCATTTCTACCTCGTCTGGCCGCCGCTGCTGATGCTGCTGGTGCGGTTTTCCCCGCCCACGAAGGTCTGGCGGCCGATAGCGCTTCTCTACCTGCTGAGCTGGCTGTGGCGGCTGCTGTGGGTGGTGCACGGCCAGCAGTTCTACGAGATTTTTTTCCGCTTCGACACCCGCGTTTCCGGTTTGCTGGCGGGCAGCTTGCTGGCGGCGCTTGTGCACGAACGCCCGGCGTTCGTGCATTGGCTGCACCAACACCTCCCGCGGGCCATGTGGCTGCCCTTGGCCGTGCCCTTGTTGATGGAGCTCGGCTGGGACAACCAAGGCGCCATGGTCTGGGGCATCACGGTGGTGGAGCTGGCCACCATGGTGCTGCTCGTGGCCGCGCAGCAGCGTTCGGGTCTGGTGTACGAGATGCTGAGCGCCCCCACGCTGGTGAAGCTCGGCACGCTGTCGTACGGTGTCTATTTGTGGCACTACCCGGTGGTGCGCTATCTGCGCGCCGATTTCTCCTGGCCGGTGGTGGTCGTCCTCACGCTGGCGATCTCGACCGCCCTGGCCGCGCTCTCGTTGCATACCATCGAGCGCTGGGCCTTGCGCTACCGCGATCGCAAAGGCGGACAGGGCGATGCCGGCAGGGCCGCGCCGGGCCTGGGTCAGGCTGCTGCGCGATGGCGGGGCGCCCCCCAAGCCGGGCGCCGCGCGCGCCAGGTGTGGGTCCAGGCGCCGCGTTAAGAAGGCTGTCGTGCGGGGTTGAAGCACGCACTGAGGCCCTCCACTGCGCGCTTCAATCGCCAGCGCGACAGTGCGCTGGTGCGCAAAGTCGCAGAATGGAATGCTTCTCGATTGCTGGGCCAGCCCGGCCAGCACCACGCACGCCAAAACTTCCCAGGAGACACCCCTATGACCCGCACCATCCAGCAACTCTTTGACCTGACCGGAAAGACGGCCCTCGTCACCGGCGGCTCACGCGGCCTGGGCTTGCAAATGGCCCATGCCTTGGGGGAAGCCGGGGCCAAAATCATGCTCAGCTCCCGCAAGGCCGCCGACCTGGAAGCCGCCACCGCCGAACTGCAGGCGGCCGACATCGACGCCCGCTGGATTGCCGCCGATTGCGCGCAGGAAGCCGAAATCCACCGCCTGGCGAGCGAGACGATGGAGCGCATGGGCGACATCGACATCCTGGTGAACAACGCCGGCGCCACCTGGGGCGCACCGGCCGAGGACCACCCGCTGGAGGCTTGGGACAAGGTGATGAACCTCAACGTGCGCGGCTATTTCATCCTGAGCCAGCACATCGCCAAGCACAGCATGATTGCGCGCCAACGCGGCAGCATCATCAACGTGGCGTCCATTGCCGGGCTGGGCGGCAACCCGCAGGGCATGAACACCATTGCCTACAACACCTCCAAGGCAGCGGTGATCAACTTCACGCGCACGCTGGCGGGTGAATGGGGCAAGTACGGCATCCGCGTCAACGCCATCTGCCCGGGTTTCTTCCCGAGCAAGATGACCGCGGGTCTGCTCAAGACGCTGGGCGAAGAGAACCTCAAGGCCCATGCGCCGCTGGGCCGTCTGGGCGATGACGAGGATTTGAAAGGCCTGTGCGCGCTGTTTGCGTCGGATGCCAGCAAACACATCACGGGTCAGCACCTTGCGGTGGACGGCGGCGTGAGCGCCCTGGTCGGAGGCTGAATCGTGTTCAATCCCCTGAGGCGCTGCGCGCCTCGGTTCTCCCGCCGCAGGCGTCCGCTCTTCGGGGCGGCCCTTGCACGGTGGCCGCTGGCTGATGACGCGCCAGTTTTGACCGCTGCAATTTTGAGGACGAATCTTGCTTGATTTTGGCGTTGAAATCCCTTTCGTCGAGTTGCTGGGCTTTGCCATGGTGCGCATGCAGGACGGCGAATCCGAGCTGCATTACGAGGCGCGGCCGGAGCACCTCAACTCGTTTGGCGTCACGCACGGCGGCGCTTCGATGACGCTGCTGGACGTGACCATGGCGACGGCGGCGCGCAGCGTTGCGCCCGAAATGGGCGTGGTCACCATCGAGATGAAGACCAGCTTCATGCAGGCGGCGCAAGGCCCACTGGTCGCCAAAGGCCGCTTGATCCACCGCACGGCCACACTGGCATTTACCGAAGCGACGGTGTTCGACGCCAAGGGCCGGCCGTGCACCCACGCCACCGGGACCTTCAAGTACGTGCGGCGCCTGCCAGTCGGGCCGGGCAGTGCGAACGAGCTGCGTGCCATCGCCACCGATTGACGGCACGTCTGCACCAGATTGAAATTTTAGGTCAAATTGGCCTCTAGCGCTTGATGGGTCTGCGCAAGCAGCTATCAAAACAGTAGTTTCTCCATCCTTATCAGGAGTCTTCCATGCCCCGCAACCAGCAAATTCTTCTCGACAACCGTCCCCAGGGCGAGGCCGTGGCCAGCAACTTCAAGCTCGTCGCGACCGACACGCCTGCCTTGCAGGACGGCCAGGTCCTGGTGCGCCACCACTATTTGAGTCTGGACCCCTACATGCGTGGCCGCATGAACGACGCCAAGAGCTACGCCCAGCCCCAGCCGCTGGGCGAGGTGATGCAGGGCGGCACCGTGGGCGAAGTGGTCGAGAGCCGCAGCCCCAAGTTCGCCGTGGGCGACAAGGTGGTGGGCTTTGGCGGCTGGCAGGAATACAGCGTGGTCGACGCCAACCAGCCCGGCTCCTTGAAGAAGGTGGACACGACCCACGTGCCGCTGTCGCATTACCTGGGCGCCGTCGGCATGCCCGGCGTGACGGCCTGGTACGGCCTGGTGAAAATCATCGCGCCGAAAGAGGGCGACACCGTGGTGGTCAGCGCCGCCACCGGCGCGGTGGGCAGCGCCTTTGCCGCCCTCGCCAAGGCGCGCGGCTGCCGCGTGGTGGGCATTGCCGGTGGCCCCGATAAATGCCAATACGCCGTGGACGAGCTGCACTTTGACGCCTGCATCGACTACAAGCAGCACAGCGACGGCAAGGCCATGGGTCAGGCGCTGAAAGAAGCCTGCCCCAAGGGCATCGACGGCTACTTCGAGAACGTGGGCGGCTGGATCATGGACGCCGTCATGCAACGCATGAACGCCTTTGGCCGCATTGCCCTGTGCGGCATGATCGCCGGCTACGACGGCGCGCCGCTGCCCATGGCGCACCCGGCGCTGATTCTGGTGAACCGACTGAAGCTCGAAGGCTTCATCGTCAGCGAGCACATGGAAGTCTGGCCCGAGGCGCTGACCGAGCTGGGCCAGCTCGTGGCGACCGGCAAGCTGCGCCCGCGCGAGAGCGTGGCCCAGGGCATTGCCGCCGCGCCCGAGGCATTTCTGGGTCTGCTCAAGGGCAAGAACTTCGGCAAACAGGTCGTCAAGCTGGTCTGAACACCCGCGTCGAGCCATGCCCACCGCCGTGCACTGGACCTGCAAACGCTTCGATGACCTGGGCGTGCACGCCCTGCACGACGCGCTGGCCCTGCGCTGCCGGGTGTTCATTCTTGAGCAAGGCCCGTACCAGGACCCCGATGCCGCCGACAGGCAGGCATGGCACCTGCTGGGCTACGACGCCGCGGGCCAACTCCAGGCCTGCCTGCGCGTGGTGGACCCTGGCGCCAAGTTTGCCGAGCCCTCCATTGGCCGTGTGGTGACGGCGCCCGAGGCACGCGGCCAGGGCCTGGGCCGTGTGCTGGTGGCCGAGGGCCTGGCGCGCTGCGCCAAAGCGTGGCCGGGCAGGGCGGTGCGCATCAGTGCGCAGGCGCATCTGCAAGGCTTTTATGGCGGGCTGGGCTTTGTGCCGGTGGGCGCGCCCTACCTGGAAGACGACATTCCGCATATTGAGATGCTGCGCCCCGCGGAGCCAGCGCTTGCCAAGGAGACACCATGAGCACGGAACTCATCCTGCACCATTACCCCTCGTCGCCGTTTGCCGAGAAAGTCCGCCTCGTGCTGGGTTTCAAGCAACTGCCCTGGAAGTCCGTCATCATCCCCAGCGTCATGCCCAAACCCGACGTGGTGGCGCTGACGGGTGGCTACCGGCGCACGCCGGTGCTGCAGATCGGTGCCGACATCTACTGCGACACCAGCCTGATCTGCGAGGTGCTGGAGCACCGCCAGCCGGAACCTGCCTTGTTCCCGCCGCACCTCAAGGGCGTCTCGCGCATCTTTGCCCAGTGGGCGGACAGCACGCTGTTCTGGACCTCCATGGCCTGGAACATGCAGCCCAAGGGCATTGCGGCACTGTTTGCCAAGCTGACACCCGAAGCCGGCGCCGCCTTTGCCGAAGACCGCAAGGCCATGAACGTGAACATGACGCGCTTGCGCACGCAAGATGCGGCTCCCGCCTACCGCTCCTACCTGCGGCGCATCGCGCACATGGTGGAAGAGCACGACTTCCTTTTTGGCGCCGAGCCCTGCGTGGCGGACTTCGCGGCCTACCATGCGCTGTGGTTCACCCGCCTTTGCACGCCGACCGTGGCCAACGTATTCGACCATGTGCCCGCCGTGCTCGAATGGATGGACCGCGTGGCGGCCCTCGGCCACGGCCGCATGGAAAAATTCAGCGCGCAGGACGCGATCACCGTGGCGGCCAACGCCGAGCCCCTGCCGCTGACAAACGAAATCTTCCAGGACGAGCACGGCATTGCGCTGGGCAGCGAAGTCACCGTGACCCCCGAGAGCTTTGGCACCGAGGCGACGCAAGGCACGCTGCTGGCGGCCAGCCGCACGCACTACACCTTGCGCCGAACCGATCCGCGCGCCGGCACGGTGCATGTCCATTTCCCGCGTATCGGCTATGTACTTAAAAAGGCAGACACATGATTGAAGACTTCGCAGGCAAGACCGCCGTTCTGACAGGCGCTGGTTCTGGTTTCGGCTTGGAGTGCGCGCGCATTGGCATGCAGCGCGGCATGAACCTGGTATTGGTCGATGTGCAGCAGGACGCCCTTGACGCCGCCGAATCCGAGGCCATCGCCGCGGGCTGCCAGGTGCTGGCCCGGCGTGTGGATGTGTCCGATGCGGCGCAAATGGAGCAGCTCGCCCAGGCCGTGCAAGAGCGCTTTGGCGCGCCGCACTTCGTCTTCAACAACGCCGGCGTGGGCGCGGGCGGCCTGGTGTGGGAAAACTCGGTGGCCGATTGGAACTGGGTGCTGGGCGTGAACCTCTGGGGCGTGATCCATGGCGTGCGCCTGTTCACCCCCATGATGCTGGCCGCCGCCAAGCAGGATGCGGCGTGGCGCGGGCATATCGTCAACACCGCCAGCATGGCGGGGCTCCTGGCGCCGCCCAACATGGGCATCTACAACGTCAGCAAGCATGCCGTGGTGAGCCTGACCGAAACGCTCTACCAGGATTTGTCGCTGGTGACGGACCAGGTGGGCGCCAGCCTGCTGTGCCCGTTTTTCGTGCCCACCGGCATCAGCCAGAGCCACCGCAACCGGCCCGCCACCCTGGCAGCCGACAAGCCCACGCAAAGCCAGATCATCGGCCAGGCGATGAGCGACAAGGCCGTGGGCAGCGGCAAGGTCACCGCTGCTGAAGTGGCGCACAAGGTGTTTGGCGCCGTCGCCAGCGGACAGTTCTACATCTTCAGCCACCCCAAGGCGCTGGCCTCGGTGCAGACGCGGATGGAAGACGTGGTGCAGGCGCGCAACCCCACCGACCCCTTTGCCGACAAGCCCGAGCTGGGCCAGCAACTGCGCGCGCAACTGCGGGCGGGTTGAGTTTTGAAGCCAAATCGGCCTCCAGCGCTTATCAGGAAAGCGTGAGCAGCTATTAATACTGTAGTGATGAACGCACCCGCAGGCCACGCCTTGTTCGGTACTGCCATCGGCCCCTGCGGCATTGCCTGGGGGCCACGTGGCATTTGCGGCGTGCAATTGCCCGAGCAGGATGACGCGGGCACCCGCGCGCGCCTGCTGCGCTACACCGGCCCGCTGCCCGAGGCGGCACCGCCACCCGAGGTGCTTTCAGCGATCGGCCAGATTGCCGCCTTGCTGGCTGGCGAGCCACACGATATGCGCGGCATCGTGCTCGACATGAGCGGCTTGACCGACTTCCAGCGCCGTGTCTACGCCCTGGCCTGTGCCATTCCGCCAGGCCAGACGCGCACCTACGGTGAGTTGGCGGCGGATTTGGGTGGCAAGCACCTGGCCCGTGCCGTGGGCCAGGCGCTGGGATTCAACCCGTTCGCTCCGGTGGTGCCCTGCCACCGCATTTTGGCGGCAGGCCAGCGGCCAGGCGGGTTTTCTGCGCATGGCGGCGCGGCAACCAAGCTGCGCATGCTGGCAGCCGAGGGCGCAGTGCCCGACGGTGCAAGTGGCCAACTTTTTTGACGCGCGCAATCGTCTGGCGCAATGGCACTTGCCAGCGTGAGGGCTGCCACTGTGCACCCGTGTGATGGGGCGCAAATCACGACAATCGTGCCCATGCCATTTTTGCTTTTGAACGTTCGCACGCAGGGCCTCGTCGCATGAGTCCCTCCGCCGTTGCCCCCGCGCCGCAAGACGGCTTGCCCCAGCCCGAGCGCAGTCGCGCCATGCTGGTCATCATCCTGGGGCTGACGATGGCGGTGCTCGATGGCAGCATCGTCAACCTGGCGCTGCCCGGCATTGCGCGGGAACTGCATGCCAGCGCTGCCAGCGCGGTCTGGGTGGTGAACGCCTACCAGATCGCCACCCTGGTCATGCTGCTGCCGCTGGCCTCGCTGGGCGACCGCATGGGCTACCGGCGCGTGTACCTGGTGGGCATGGCGCTGTTTGCCGTGTCGTCGATTTTTGCCATGGTGGCGACGTCTCTGCCGGCGCTGATTGCGGCGCGTGCGCTCCAGGGCTTGGGCGCCGCCGGCATCATGAGCGTGAACGCCGCCATGGTGCGGCTCATTTACCCGCGCAGCCTGCTCGGGCGCGGCATGGCCATCAATTCGATGGTGGTGGCGCTCTCGGCGGTGGCCGGGCCGACGGTGGCGGCGGGCATCCTGTCGGTGGCGACCTGGCCGTGGTTGTTTGCCCTGAACCTGCCGCTGGGCGCGCTGACGCTGTGGATGGGGCGCAAGTCCCTGCCGCGCAACGTGGTGGCCAGCCGAGCCCCACGGCCGGCCATGCTGGACGTGGGGCTGAACATTCTCATGTTTACCCTGGTCTTTCTGGGTGGCGAGCGCCTGGGCATGCACAGCAGCGCGGGTGCCAGCGGCGTGCCGCTCACCGGTCTGGCGCTGCTCGCTGCGGGGGCTGTGGTGGGCTGGGTGTACCTGCGCAGGCAGTGGCACCTGGCGGCGCCCTTGTTTCCGGTGGACTTGCTGCGCAACCGTGTCTTTGCGCTCTCCATGGCGTCTTCGGTGGGCGCATTTGGCGCGCAGATGCTGGCCTATTTGTGCCTGCCGTTCCTGCTGCTTGAGAGCTATGGCCGCACGCCGCTGCGCGCCGGCTTGCTCATCACCTGCTGGCCACTCGCCATCGCGGCGGTCGCGCCCATCTCGGGACGGTTGATTGGCCGCTACCCCGATGGCTTGCTCGGTGGCATTGGCATGGTGATTTTTGCCTCTGGCCTGTGGCTGCTCGCAGCGCTGCCCGTCAGCCCGGGCGACCTGAACATCGTCTGGCGCATGGCGGTGTGCGGAGCGGGCTTTGCGCTATTTCAGTCACCGAACAACCACACCATCGTCACGTCGGCGCCCTTGCACCGCAGCGGCGCGGCCAGCGGCATGCTGGGGACCGCGCGGCTGACGGGGCAGACCGGCGGCGCCGTGCTGCTGGCCGCGCTGTTTACCGCATGGCCGCCCAGCACGGGTCGGGGTGAGAAGATGGCGCTGGTGGTGGCAGGTGGCTTGGCGCTGGCGGCCGCGTTCACCAGTTCCCGGCGCGTCGCCGCGATGCACAAGAATCGAGAGTGAAAATAGTCTGTCGAAGCATGCAGAACATCGTCGCGATGAAGAACCCAGCCGAGTTGTTTTTCCAGGCGCCTGAGGTGGGCACCAAGTTGCTGCGGCAGTTGCGGGCGGCTTGAACGATCTGGCCGTCCACCGCGCCTTGCATCCCATCCCGCAAAGACCGCTGCGCGGCCCCTGGGAGATCGTAAACACGTTCTTAGCGTCCGACCTGGGTCAATTGATCGCGCCAGAACACCGGCATCAAGTCGTACAGGGGGGTCGGCTCGCGGTGCAGCAGGTGCGTGGTGCCAAGTACCCCCATGGTGGGAATCGTCGTGCCGACGTCCACATAGGCCAGCTGCTGCATCCAGCCCGGGTCGATGCCGCCACCGGGAGCGGGCCTGGAATAGATCAAGGCCAGAATCCGCCGTGCTTGCACACTGCCGCGCTGATCGGCCAGCCGATAAAACCGAATCGCCTCGGTGAAATTCGACGGAACGCCCTGGCCCCGGTGGTACTTGCGCGCGGTCATCAGTGCCTCTTCGGCGCTTTCGCTGAGCGGCAACTTCTGTTGTGCCTGGATCGGGCTGCTGTCGCGTGCTGCCAACTGCCGCAAGTTGGCTCGTGCAGCCTGCGACTGGGGGCCGGCGCGGCGAAAGTACTGCTCGGCCTGCTCGAAGCGCTCGTTGGTCACGGCGTCCATGCCCAGCTCGATGTTGGCGTGCATGTCGCCGGCGGCAGCGGCTTTCTCGAGCAGCGGGCGGTCGGGCAACTCCAGCACCTGATCCTGATTCACACCGGACTTGGCCACCTGCAGCGGCGCCTGGCGCATGCTCAGCACCCACTGCAGAAAGTCGGCGCGCGCGGGGTGGTGCGGGCGCAGCCGCTCGATGGCGCGCCCCGCAGCCGCCGGGTCGGGCGGCCCCGCGCAGCCTTCGAGGTAGCACCAGGCCAGCCCGGCGTAGGCCCAGGGCTCGCGCCCGAAGCGCGCCGCCTGCTCGAACCAGCGCTGCGCCAGCGCCGTGTCGCGCCGAACGCCCGCGCCGTGCAGGTAAATCAAGCCCAGCGTCCAGGCTGCCTGGGCCGACTGCGGGGTGCTGCCGATCGTGCGTGGCGCCTCGGCGGTGCGCAGCAGGCGCCGCAGCTCACGATCCACCGCTTGCGCCTGCTGCGTGTCGCGTAGGGCAAGCGAGTCCTTCGTGACCGCTGGGGCGACAATGCTTGGCTGATCGTCGCCAGGCCTGGTGTCGATTCGTGGCACCGTTGCCGGTGCCGATTCAATGTGCGGCACTGGGGCAGGCTCCGCCTCAATGTGCTCCTGGGTAGGCTTGGGCATTTGCAATTGGGCGATGACGGTGGCCCGCGTGCGCGCAGTGGCGCTTGCGCTCGACGCTGCGGAGGCCAGCACCACCAGCAGCAAGGACGCAAGTCTCGTGATGTTGCAGGGGTTCATACGAGGCTCGGTTTCCTGGGGATACGGCTCAGTCGGCTGTGCGATTCAAAGCAGCGGGCCGAATGGTGCGGAACCTGTGGCGGCTCTGTTCATGTTATTGCCTTGCAGGGCGTTGGGGCACCACCGCGGTCGGCGGCGGTGAGGGCCGGCGTGGCTGCACGACCCACTGGATCGCTTGCGAAACCTGGCCGTTTTCTCCGGTCACCGTGGCAAAACGCTCCAACACGCCTTGCGTTCCCCGCACGCCATTCATCACAGTGAGCGCGGGCACTTGCATGTCGGTGGGTAGCTTGGGCGCGGCGTCTTCTTGCGTGGCGATGCAGATCACGCCTTCGGTTCCAGGTCTGCCCGCCTCCAGGATGAAACCGGGGTTGGGTGCCATCCAGTCCGGAATACGGATGGCCTCATTGGCCGAAACCAGCGAACTCGGTTGCAGTCCGTTGGGCAGCAATCGCATCACCGCCCCGGCGCTGTCGGCGTAGTAGCAGTAGAGGTGCGAGGCGCGCGAGACGGTGGCCGACAGGAAGACCTGCTCGCCTACAGTGAATGCGGGCCGCTCGCCGGCCGGCTGCGGGTTTTCGACCTGCAAGTCGATGCTCCAGGGTTTGGCGGTGGTCAACCCAATCGCAGGCGCGGTTGCGCCGTCTGCAACGGCTACCGCCTCGGGTCCGCTGCTGTTCCAGCCGATGCGAGTGAGTGCGCCCGCCTCATCCAGCGTCACGAAGTGGTTCAGTGCCGCCTCGTAAGTCGGAAAGTCGACGATGCCGCTTACCGTCAAACGCCGGTCGGCCTGAAATCTGGCCAGCGCACGGCGCATGAGGGGGTGGTTGGTCGAAAGGTTTTCCGATTCGCGCGGCAGATAGCCCTGGCTGACTAGCGAGGCCTTGACCAGATTGAATTGCCCATCAGGGCCACTTTCGCTGTACCACTCTTGCATCGTCCGCTGAAAGTGCGGATTTGCCTGATCCAGGGTCAGGCATTGCCAATAGGGAACGCGAGCCCACTTGCCAACGACTTCAATCATCGCCAGATCGACCAGGGTGCGCATCGCGGCGCCGGTGCCGACGGCATAGTCGTGTCCGACGTTGAACTTGACCCCGTAGGTGCCAATGCGGCCCCCCACGTCAAGTCCCTCGCCGCCGCTGCCGGTCACGACCTCGTTTGCGGAATCGATGCCAGGGATGAGGGTGCGTGTGCGAAAGTCCCCCAGATGGACCTCCAGACCGATGATCGTGGCGCTGCGCGAGCGGCTGTAGCCAAGGTCAACACGCGGGCCCGACACGCCCGCGTCCATGGTGTTGTTGATGACGCTCTGGTCGACAAAGGCAATCGCACCTGACACATACAGCGCTGGGCGCTGCAACTGCATCTGGTTGTTGTTGAGAAGAATGGTCGTGAGGTTCTGCACCGTGTCCTGACGCGCGATATCGACCTCGAAGTCGACGAAGCGAAAGGCATTGCTCAGGCGCGACATCTGTGACAGCGAGGTGGTGATCATCTCCTTCGTCGCCACGGGCACCTTGCCAGAGAAATCGATAAATTGCTTGCTGGTGATCAACGTGGTGGGCAACTGCGCCTCACGCAGCATTCGGTCCATGCAGACCAGCGATTCGGAAAAACTCGAGACAGATCGCACCGGGCGCACCACCGGGCGGTCGGCTACCGAGGCGTGCGACTGGTATTCGGTGTCCTTGCGCGCATCCAGAGGCGTGGCGCAGCCCGCCAGCAAGACGGCAGCAGTCATGGTGGCCGCCAGCCAGTTGCACGCCGCGGGCGCTGGGTGATGTTCGGACCCTGAGGTTGCGTTGCGCTTGGTCATAACCTTCCCCTTGTGTCGATCTCGTTCTTCTATTGCGAAAGCAACTCCGGGCGGAGTTTCGTCAACCACAGCCCCAAAAAAGCCGGCAAGAACCCAGATCGGGTTGCTGCCTGTCGGCTCTCGCGTACAGGTCACCTGCAAATGTTGACCAGATCACCGCGGATCACGACCACCTGGTCTTCACCCATGGGGGCACCGGGACTGGGCGTACTGGGTTGCAGCGTCTGCACGCAGGTGACACCCCCCATGCTGTTGGTCTGAACACTCGACACCACGTCCTTTTCGGTCTGGATGCCTTCGGTATTTGCCGAGAAGGACTTGGCGACGTAGTGCGCGATCTTGGCTTTGGCGTCATCCGGCATGCCGGTTTTGTAAACGATGCCACTCGATATGGACCGTGGCGCCGTGGGCATTTGCAGGTAACTGACCTTGCCGGTGATGTGCACGGGATCTTCACCCGGTGCCGCCAGGGCGCAAGTGGCTGCGCCGGCCAGCATGGCCACGATGAGTTTGCCCATCGCACTTGTGGAATTGCGTTTCATGGCTGTTCTCCTGGTGTTACCCGTTGGAAAAACGGCTTTGGTCGGCTTTAGCCGACCAAAGCCTGTGGCAGCACCTCAACTTGGCCGGCCCCAGCCGCAATAGCCGGTTGGGCAGTCAGGCAGTTTGAAGTTCGGCGGATCGCAGGCGTCGTTGGACGACAGGTTCTGCACCGCGAGGCTCTTCACACCGTTGGCCAGATTCGCCACCGTGCCGCTCACGTGCGTGTATTGGTTGGAATACCCGGAGATCGTCACGTCGCCAAAATTGGACGACAGGTTCTGGAAGGCCTGAGCGGACCTGCCATTGGCTTCGTTGCTGATGGTGCCGCCGTAGCCGGTGACAGCCTGGTCAGAGTGGCCCCCACTCATGATCTTCACGCCGTCGTAGTTGCTGGCCAGATTTTGCACCGCGGTCGTGTCAGCGCCATTGGCGAAGTTGGTGACGGTGGTCCTTTGCAGATCAACCGCCTGATGACTTTTGCCATCAATCGTGACGGTGCCGATATTGGTAGCCAGCGACTGAATCCCAACGGCTCCTGCGCCCGTCGCCTTGTTGTCTACGGAACTGCCGCCGCCGACATTGGTGCTTTGGGTGCTCTCACCGGCGATCGTCACGTTGCCCACGTTGCTGGACAGGCTTTGCACGGCCAGGGCAGCGTCACTGCAGTCCACGCCACCGCACCTATCCACCGACCCGGCACCGCTGGCCGTGTTCGTCACAGAACCGTTGATGGTGGCATCCTGCTTGGACGAGCCGCCTTTCTTGACCTCGACCTTGCCCACGTTGGATGCGATGCTCTGAACCGCGATGTCTCCGGGGTTCACGGCCTTGTTCATCACCTGGCCACCCGAATTCACTTCGGTGGTCTGGTTCGAATAGCCCGCGATGGTGATGTCGCCCTTGTTGCTCGAGAGGTTCTGGACGGCAGTGGTGTAGGCGTTGGCTGTGTTGGACACAGTCGCGTTACTGTTTACGCCGGTGTGCTGGATCGACGTTCCGCTGATTTCGATCTTGGCCGCCGCGGTCGGAGTCGGGCCGGTGGCAAAGGCTGTCGCGGACGCGAGAGCGGTGAGTGTGAACAGAGCAAGTGTTTTCATGACAGTTCCTTCAGTTGTGCTGACCAGAGTACCGATTGCAGTCCCTCCGCAACCGATCTGGCTTGACAGGACACCCGGGCCGTTACACGAAGTGGAACTGGGGGAAGCCCTGTGTGTTCTGTCGGGATCAGTCTGGGCCCGGCCCGCGCTTGCTTCCATACCTAGGTTGACGTAGCGTAACTTGGTGAGACATTTCCAACACCTTGGCTGCATTTCCCTGTACAACAGTCGTATGAGATACCAGCCTTGCTACAACAAACAGAGTAAGCAGGGTCGGTAGTTTCTATATGTAAGGCGTGCAACGTATATAAATTGCCGTTTTTGCCGCTAGACGTTTCTTTCGGTTTCTTTTAGTGTTCAAGCGTGTGAATGTGTGCGCAGAGGTTGGTGAAACCCGTAGAGATTTGCAATGCAGTATCAGCGCCCATAAATCGAAGTTTTTTTGCGAGCCAAGAAGCGCAATTGGAGGGGGCCATGGCCACTTTTTCCAGCCAACCCAGGGTATGCGGACCATTGCATGCCGCCCGGGCAGATTCAGCAGTGGGACAGGGGGGATTTGCCGTGATGGGCAATCCCTCGTCCATCTGGCCCGATTTCATGATCGGCCAGGAACAGCGCCCGGTACGCGTCGTATTGGTGGACGACGACCCTCACATTCGCCTTGTGATCGGGCAGGAACTGATGAACGAACCGCGCACCCTCCTGGTGGCGCAGGCGGACTGCTTGCGTGAGGCGCGGCGAGCCATCAAGCTTCACGAGTTCGACGTCTTGCTGGTCGACCTGCATCTGGGCGACGGTGAGGGCTTTGAGCTGCTGGACTATGTGAAGAGCATTCGACCGTCGGTGGAAACCATCGTGATTTCCGTGATGGAAAATGAAGATCAGGTGCTGCGTGCCTTTGAACTGGGCGCCACGGGCTTTCTCAGCAAGAATTCCTGGTTTGGCAGCTATGCCCAAGCGGTGCTGCAAGTGGTCAACGGGGGCGCATCGATCACGCCGAATCTGGCGCGCCGCCTGCTGCAGCGGTTTGATAAAACGGGAATAGCCGTCCCAACGCCGCGTGCGCGAGAGGAGCCTGAGCGTCTTTCGGTGCGCGAAAAAGAAGTGCTCAGGCTGGTCGCCAGCGGCTACACCAGCGTGGAAATCGGCGCCCGCCTGCTGATCAGCAGCATGACGGTGAATACGCATGTGCGCAATATCTACCGCAAGCTCCAGGTGCGCACCCGCGCGCAGGCCGTACGTTTTGCGTCCCTTCGCGGTTTGTTTTGAGCGTACACAGGCGGCGCATATCGAAAAGGAGACTCCGTGTCTCTTCCCCGGCCCCTGAACTTCCTCCTGCTTTGTCTCGGCCTGCTGCTGCTGCAACAGGCGTTGTCCATCTTTGTGGCCTGGACCCTGTGGTCCCGGGCCGGGCCACTGATGCATGGGACTTGGGTGCTTGTGTTATCCACCGGGACGGTGCACCTGGTATTGCTGCTCGTGCAACTGCCGCGCGCGATGCGCTGGCGCCAGCGGCGCAGTGTTCGGCCGAGTACTGAGCTGCGGCAGGAGCGCCAGCGCATTGCCCGGGATCTGCATGACCGCGTAGGCTCGCAACTCGTCAACGCCCTGGCCCTGTTCGATCCGGCGAAGGAGACAGACGCCCTGCAGCGCGCCGCGCTGGAGCATGCATTGCTCGAGTTGCGTCTGCTGGTCGACGCCATGGGCGACCCGGACCGCACGCTCGTCGACCAATTGGCGCAGCTGCGCTACCGCCTTCAGCCGGTCCTTGCACGGCAAGGGATTGCCATCGAGTGGGAGGTCGGTGCCGCCAGCTTGCCGGACGCTCCCCGCGACCCGCTTCTGGCCGTGATCGCCCAGGAAGCCCTCAGCAATGTGATCCAACACGCGCAGGCCACTCGCGTCCGAGTGTCCCTTAACCGCTTGCCGGGCTCGAACACCTGGCAATTCGAGGTCTGCGACAACGGGCGTGGGCTCCCCCAGGCAAGCGCGGACAACGCACCGCAAGGGGGGTTTGGCATGAGCAGCATGCGCGAGCGGGTGCGCCAGGCCGGTGGGGAGCTGCAGTTCCTGCCATCGGCGCTGGGAGGCACCTGCCTGCGGGTAGTGCTGGCGCGCCGTCTGTAAACCAAGGTCTAGAAGACCTTGTGGCACACTGCGCCGCTTTTCTGATTGCCACTCCGTTCTCCATGCAAAAAATCATCCAGCAGCTCGCCCGTGAAATTCAGGTGGGAGCGCACCAGATCACCGCCGCCGTCGAATTGCTGGATGGCGGGGCCACGGTTCCCTTCATTGCGCGCTACCGCAAAGAGGCCACTGGCGGGCTGGACGACATTCAGTTGCGCGAGCTGGAAGCGCGCCTGTCGTACCTGCGCGAGCTTGAAGACCGGCGTGCCGTGGTACTGAAGACGATCGACGAGCAGGGCAAGCTGACCGATGCGCTGCGCCTGTCCATCGCCCAAGCCGAAACCAAGCAGGAACTTGAAGACCTGTACCTGCCGTTCAAGCAAAAGCGCCGCACCAAAGGCCAGATGGCGCGCGAGTTCGGCATCGAGCCGCTTGCCGACAAACTGTTTGCCGACCCAACCCTTGATCCTGTGGCCGAGGCGGCCGCCTTCACCAAGCCGGCGGAGGTGCTCGATGACGGCAAGCCCGGCGCCGATTTCTCCACCGTTCCCGCCGTGCTCGACGGTGTGCGCGATATCCTGTCCGAGCGCTGGGCCGAAGATGCGGCGCTGGTACAGGGCCTGCGCGAGTGGCTGTGGACCGAGGGCTTGCTGCGCAGCAAAAAGGTGGATGGCAAAAACGAGGCCGACCCCGAAGTGTCCAAATTCCGCGACTACTTCGAATACGACGAGCCCATAGGCCGCGTCCCTTCGCACCGCGCCTTGGCCGTGTTTCGCGGCCGTGCGCTGGAGATTCTCGAAGCCAAGCTGGTGCTGCTCGTCGAACCCGAGCCGGGGAAACCCAGTATTGCCGAGGGCCGCATTGCCCTGCATCTGGGCTGGAGCCATGCGGGCCGCCCGGCGGACGACCTGATCCGCAAGTGCGTCGCCTGGACCTGGCGCGTCAAGCTCAGCCTCTCGACCGAGCGCGACCTGTTTGCCCGCCTGCGCGAAGACGCCGAAAAAGTGGCCATCAAGGTCTTTGCCGACAACCTGCGCGATCTGCTGCTGGCCGCGCCAGCCGGCCCCCGCGTGGTGCTGGGGCTGGACCCCGGCATTCGCACCGGCGTCAAGGTGGCGGTGGTGGATGCCACCGGCAAGCTGGTCGAGACCGCCACGGTGTTCCCGCACGAGCCGCGCCGCGATTGGGACGGCGCGCTGCATACGCTGGCCCAATTGAGCGAGAAGCACGGCGTGCAGCTCATTGCGATCGGCAACGGCACCGCCAGCCGCGAGACCGACAAGCTCGCAGGTGAGCTCATAAAATTGATGCAAAAACGGCCTCTAGCGCAGACTGGACAAGCGCATCCAGCTATCGAAAAGATAGTTGTCAGCGAAGCCGGTGCCTCGGTCTATTCGGCCAGCGAATACGCGTCCCAAGAAATGCCCGACGTGGATGTGAGCCTGCGCGGCGCCGCCAGCATCGCCCGGCGCCTGCAGGACCCGCTGGCCGAACTGGTCAAGATCGATCCCAAGAGCATTGGCGTGGGCCAGTACCAGCACGATGTGAACCAGAGTGAGCTGGCGCGCACGCTGGCCACCGTGGTCGAAGACTGCGTGAACTCGGTCGGCGTGGACCTGAACACCGCCAGCGTGCCGCTGCTGTCCCGCGTCTCAGGCCTCTCGGCCAGCGTCGCCAAGGCGGTGGTGCGCTGGCGCGATGCCAATGGCGCCTTCAAGAGCCGCAAGCAACTCATGGACGTGGCCGGCCTGGGGGCCCGCACGTTCGAGCAGAGCGCTGGGTTCCTGCGCATTCGTGGGGGTGACAACCCGCTGGATGTGACCGGCGTGCACCCGGAAACCTACCCCGTGGTCGAAGCCATCATGGCGAAGACCGGCACGCCGGCGGCCGAGCTGATGGGCCGCGCCGACATGCTCAAGGCGCTCAAACCCGAGCTGTTTGCCAACGAAAAATTTGGCGTCATCACGGTGCGGGACATCCTCGCCGAACTGGAAAAACCCGGCCGCGACCCGCGCCCGGACTTCAAGGTCGCGCGTTTCAACGAAGGCGTGGACGATATCCGCGACCTGCGCGAAGGCATGGTGCTGGAGGGCACGGTGAGCAACGTCGCCCAATTCGGCGCTTTCATCGACCTGGGCGTGCACCAGGATGGACTGGTCCACGTGAGCCAGCTCGCGCACAAGTTCGTCAACGACGCGCGCGAAGTGGTCAAGACCGGCGACATCGTCACCGTGAAGGTGATGGAAGTGGACATTGAGCGAAAGCGCATCGGCCTGTCGATGAAGCTCGGCGAAGCCCCATCGGGGGCGGGCGGCGCCAGGGGGCCGCGTGAAAACCGGTTCGAGGGGGCAGGGCGTGGGCAGAACGCGCCGCGCAGCCGCGACGCGGCGGCGCCCTCAGCCATGGCGTCGGCCTTTGCCAAACTGCGCAATCGCTGAGGCAGGACAGTCTTGGCGGCTTTACGGGTCACCCGCTTGAACTGACGGATGTGCTGCCGTGGATAATCAGCGCGTCCCAACCAACGCAGCGCCGATCCCATGGATTTGAATGCACTGCTGGCCTCGCCACCAGCGTTCCCGAGCCTGCCGCGCGCCGTTGCGCTGCTGATGGCCGAGCTGGCACAGGACGAGCCCAATCTGCGGCGGGTGAATCAGTTTTTTGCCACCGATCCGGCCTTGGCTGCGCGCCTGCTGTGCCTGGCCAACTCGGACGAATTCGGCGGCCCGCGCCAGGTCGCCGGCCTCCCAGAGGCGCTGGCGCTGGCCGATACCGGGCAATTGCGCCAGTTGGTCGCCTCCGCGCCGCTGGGCACCACGTCGCGCTCGGTGCCGGGCATCAACATGCAGCAGTTCTGGCGCTACAGCCTGCATACGGCCAAACTGGCGCGTTCGCTCGCCGGCCACGTGCACCACAACCAGGCGGCGGCGTACACCGCCGGCCTGCTGCACGGCCTGGGCGAACTGGTGATCCATCTGGGTGACCCGGAGCGGGCGCAATCGCTCAACACGCTGGTGGCGCCGCTGGACCTGCGCCGCGCCAAACTGGAATCGCGCATCTTCGGTTTTTGCTATGGCCGGGTGAGCGGTGCGCTGGCCCGGCGCTGGCAACTGCCCGAGGCGGTAGTGGATGCGCTTAACTACCAGCACGCGCCCTTTGAGAACGACACCTACGAACCGCTTGCCGGCATCCTGCATCTGGCCGCCTGGCGGGTGCGCGCACGCGAAGCAGGGCTCGAAGAGCGCGAGCTGGCGGTGAGTTTCCCCGACCAGGTGGGATTGCCGCTGGGCCTCGATATCGACATGGTGCTGCACCAGGACCCGATCGACTGGAGTGCGCCCAAGCTCGATACCGAGACTGAGGCCGAGGCGGCCGGGCTGGACTACCTGGTCTAGTGTTTCGTTCTTATTGGTGCGTTCAGAGCGATTCGCGCAGCATGGCGCGGTATTCATCAGGCGTTGCGACGCGCGGGTTGGTCTTGTGGCAGTGGTCGGCCATGGCCCCTTTGATGATCGGGTCGAATTGATCCTCAGTCACGCCCATGGCGGCAAGCCCTGAGGGCAGACCCAGCCGGGCGCTCATGTCGCGGATGGCGTCCGGGATGTCGCTCGCCGAGGCCAGCCCCATGGTGCCGGCCATGCGCTCCAGGCGCCGGTCCTTTTGCACCGAAGGCGCCTCGGCGTTGAAGCGCACCACGGCCGGCAGGAACATCGCGTTGAGCGTGCCGTGGTGCAGGCGCGGGTTCACGCCACCCAGGCTGTGGCTGAGCGAGTGCACCGCGCCCAGCCCTTTTTGAAACGCCATGGCGCCCTGCATGCTGGCGCTCATCATGTTCAGGCGCGCTTCGCGGTCGCTGCCATCTTGCGTGGCCCGTGCAATGCTGCCCCAGCCGCGCTCAAGGCCATCGAGCGCAATGCCGTCGGCGGGCGGGTTGAAGGCCGCCGACATGAAGGTTTCCATGCAGTGGGCAATCGCGTCCATGCCGGTGGCTGCGGTGAGCATCGGCGGCAGGCCCAGCGTCAGTTCGGGGTCGCAGATGGCGGCCTTGGGCAGCAGGTTCCAGGAGTGAAAACCGAGCTTGCGGTGGTCGTCCACGATGATGATGGCGCCGCGCGCCACCTCGCTGCCGGTGCCGCTGGTGGTGGGCACGGCAATCAGCGGCGCCACGCGTTCGGTGATGCGGGGCGAACCGCCCTCAATGGTGGCGTAATGCGTCAGCGGCCCTTCGTGTGTGGCGGCAATGGCAATGCCCTTGGCGCAGTCGATGGCCGAGCCGCCGCCTACCGCCACCAGGCCGTCGCAGTTGCCGGCACGGTACACCGCCACGGCCGCGCGCACAGCGGCTTCTGTGGGGTTGGATGGCGTCTGGTCAAACACACTCACGGGCAGGTCGCCCAGCGCATCCAGCGCCGTTTGCAGCACGCCGGCCGCCTTGACACCTGGGTCGGTCACCACCAACGGGCGCTGGATGCCCACGCGCTCGCATTCCTGGCGCAGCAGGCGCACGGCGCCATGCTCGAACTGAATCTGGGTAAGGTAGTAAATGAGTGACATGGCGATTGGAGGCGTTCCCGCTACGATAGACCCACACACTTTACAACCGGGAGACACGCATGCCACGCAAGCAAACCCTCATCGCCCTGGCCTCCCTGGCCCTTGGCGTCGCCGCGGCGACATCGGCCCATGCCGCCTGCCTGAGCGATGTGCAAGTTGCAGAAATGGCCGAGCACTACGCCGCACGCACGCCCGCCGCCAACCCCGAAGGTCTCTCGGATGCGGATGGCGCCTGTACGCGCGCCAAGTTCAACAGCTTGTTGGCGCAGAAGATGGGCAAGGTCATTGGCTACAAAGCGGGCCTCACCAACCCCGCCGTGCAAAAGCGCTTCCAAACCGATCAGCCCGTGTGGGGCAAGCTGTACGAAGGCATGGTGCTGCCAAGCGGCGCTGAGGTGCCCGCTGCTTTTGGCGCCCGCCCGCTGTACGAGGCCGACATGCTGGTGCGGGTCAAGAGCGCCAGCATCAACCATGCGCGCACTCCCATGGAGGTGCTGGAGGCGATTGACCAGGTCATTCCCTTCATCGAGCTGCCCGATTTGATGGTGCAGGCGCCGCCGAAACTCAACGGCGCGGCGGTGAGCGCGATCAACGTCGGCGCGCGCCTGGGGGTGGCCGGCACGCCCATTCCCGTACCGGTGACGCGCGGTGAGCGTTACGCCATGCTGGACGCCTTGCGCGACATGCAGGTGACGCTCACGGATGGCTCGGGCTACCTGCTCGGTGGCGGCAAGGGCAGCGACCTGCTGGAGCACCCGCTCAACGCAGTGGTCTGGCTGGCCGAGGCGCTGCAGAAAGAAAACATCACGCTCAAGCCGGGCGATCTGCTCAGCCTGGGCTCTTTCTCGCCGCTGCTTCCGCCCAAGGCAGGCCTGCACGTACAGGCCAATTACCAGGGCCTGCCGGGCGCTCAACCCGTGCACGTGACCTTCAAGTGACCCAGGCACACCCCAATATTCACGCCAGCCGATTGGCGCCGCAGATGCGCGGCGTGCTGGAACGCATGGAACGTGCCGGGCGGCCGCGGTTGCATACGCTGTCTCCCGAGCAGGCGCGCGCAGCGTATGCGCTAGGTGCCGACATTCTCGAAGTGCCGCGCGCCGCGATGGAGCGGGTAGAAACGCTGGCCATTCCGACACGGGATGGTGCCCAGTTGGGCGCCCGGCTGGTGGCGCCGTCGCGCGCTGCACGCTTGCCGGTGCTGCTGTACCTGCACGGCGGAGGTTTCACCATTGGCAGCAGCGCCACGCACGACATTCTGTGCCGCGAGTTGGCGCGGCTGGCCGGTTGCATGGTGGTGTCGCTCGACTACCGTTTGGCGCCCGAACACCGCTTTCCCACGGCGTCGAATGATGCCTGGGACGCGCTCACCTGGCTGGCGGCCCACGCGCAGGAACTGGGTGCGGACCCGCGGCGCATTGCAGTGGGTGGCGACAGTGCGGGTGGCACGCTGGCGACCGTCAATGCCATCTTGGCGCGCGACGCCGGCCTGCCGTTGGCGCTGCAACTTCTCTTCTACCCCGGTTGTGCCGCGCACCAGGACACGCCCTCGCACAAGCAGTTCGCCCATGGATTGGTGCTCGATGAGCCCGCCATCTCCTGGTTCTTCGGCCAGTACGTGCACGACCGGTCCGAGCGTGAAGACTGGCGCTTTGCACCGCTGCTCGCCCCGGATGTGGAAGGTGTCGCGCCGGCATGGATCGGCCTGGCCGAATGCGATCCGCTGGTGGACGAGGGCATTGATTACGCCGACAAGCTGCGCGCTGCCGGGGTGCCAGTGGACCTGGAAATCTACCGCGGCGTGACACACGAATTCATCAAAATGGGCCGCGCCATCCCCGCGGCACGCACCGCCCATGCGGACGCGGCGGCTGCGCTGCGCGCTGCGTTCAATCTTGTGTAAGGAAGCCATCCATGCCATTGCAAGACTACCGTTGCCAGTCGCGTCTGCGCGTGCGCTGGGCCGAAATCGACATGCAGCGCATCGTCTTCAACGCGCACTACCTGACCTATTTCGATACGGCGATGACGGACTACTGGCGCGCGCTGGCACTGCCGTACGAGGACGCCATGCAGCAGCTCGGCGGCGAGATGTATTTGAAAAAAGCCACGCTCGAATACCACGCGTCGGCGCGCGAGGGCGATCTGCTGACCGTCGGCCTGCGCTGCCTGCGCGTGGGCAACAGCTCGGTGCAGTTCGACGGCGGCATCTTTCGTGGCGAACAACTGCTGGTGTCGGGCGAGCTGATTTACGTGTTTGCCGACCCTGCGAACCAGCGGCCCATTTCGGTGCCGCCGCTGCTGCGCGAGCTGTTTGCCGGGTTCGAGGCCGGCGAGAGCCCGACGCACATCCAGTTGGGCGCCTGGCAGGATCTGGGCGAGCGCGCTGCACGTGTGCGCCAGGCCGTGTTTATCGATGAGCAGGGCATAGCACCCGCGATTGAAATGGACGGGCAGGACGCGACGGCGCTGCATGCGCTGGTGACGAACCGGCTCTCCCAGCCCGTGGCCACGGGTCGGCTGGTCGTGCTTTCACCGGGCGTCTCGCGCATTGGCCGCATGGCCGTGCACCGGGCGCTGCGCGGCGGGCGCCTGGGGCGGCAGATGCTCGACGCCCTGGTGCAGGCCGCAGCCGATCGCGGCGACCACCAGGTGGTGCTGCATGCCCAGGCGAATGCGCAGGCGTTCTATGAGTGCGCCGGTTTTGCGGTGAGTGGCCCGCGCTACGAAGAAGCCGGTCTGCCGCATGTGCCCATGCAGCGCGCGCTGGTTACAGGTCGTCCTTGAGCGTGTAGGGCAGGGTGCCCAAGCGAAGGACTTGGCCATCCGCGCTGCCGGCATGCAGAGCGCCGGATTCGGCGGCAGAGAGCTGCAGCACCACGATGGCGTCCGAGCCGCCGCCGGGCGCAGGAGCCGTTTGCGCCACCACACCGCACGCTTGCTCGGGTTCTGCTGCGCTGAACACCTCCTCGCCCGCATGCAATGGAGCATCGGCATGGGCGATGAACGCGCGCCGTTTGATCGCCCCGCGAAACTGGCTGCGCGCGACCACCTCCTGGCCGGGGTAGCAGCCTTTCTTGAAGCTCACGCCATCGACCGATTCGTAGTTGAGCATCTGCGGCACAAAGGTATCGACCAGCGGCGCTGTCAGCGTCGCCACGCCGCTTTGCACTTCGCCCCAGGCCCATACGCCTTCGGCCAACGGCGTGCCCTCAGGCGCAGGGGTGCCGGCAGGCGCGACCCACAGGGCACGGGGCACGGTGTCGGCGGGTGGCAATCCGATGATGGAAATATTGCCTAAATCGGCCTTAGCGCTTGTCTGTATTGCGCTACCAGCTACTTTTTCAATAGCACTGCCTGCCAAACCATAGAGCAGGAACTCTTCGCTGGCATCGCTCAGCTTTGCCTTGGCACGCATCACAAACATGGACATGCGCTTGAGCGTAGGCGCCAACAGGTCACGGCTGCAGACCAACAGCACCTCGGTGGGGCTGCGCTTGAAACCGATGAAACTCGCTTGCATGCGGCCCTTGGCCGACAAAAATGCGGTCAGCCGGGCATGCTGCAGGTCCAGCAGGGCGAAGTCGTGGGTGAGCTGGCCGTGCAGGAATTTCACGGCGTCATCGCCTTCGGCGCGGATCACGCCGAGGTGGGGCAGGGGGGTGATGCCATCAAAGGGGGTTGTCATGCGTCAATTATCATTCCGGGCTCCCATTCATTGCAGGTAGCAGGGTTGTGCGTCGCGCTTTCAAAGGTTTGTTGTTGTTGGTGCTGGCGCTTGCTGCGGCGGCTGCGTGGTGGCTGCACGCGCCGCTGCCCATGGGCGACGCGGCTGTCGAGCTGGCCATCGAGCCCGGCACGGCCCCGCGCGGCGTGGCACGCGATGTGCAAGCCGCTGGCGTGCACACCGATGCGCGGCTTCTGTACTGGTGGTTTCGCCTCTCGGGCCAAAGCCGGCTGATCAGGGCAGGCAACTACGAAATCTTGCCCGGCACCACACCGCGCAGCCTGCTGGAAAAGCTGGTGCGCGGCGATGAAACGCTGCGCGCGCTCACTCTCGTCGAGGGCTGGAACTTCCGCCAGGTGCGCGCCGCCCTGGCCCAGGCCGAGTTGAAGCCCGACAGCGCCGGCCTGACCGATGCCGCACTGATGGACCGCCTGGGCCGCACCGGTGTGGCGGCCGAAGGGCGGTTTTTCCCCGATACCTACACCTACGCCAAAGGCGCGAGCGACCTCGCGGTGCTGCGCCGCGCCCTGCACGCCATGGACCGGCAGCTTGCCGCTGCGTGGGAGCAGCGCGCCGCCGACACCCCGCTCAAGTCGCCCGATGAAGCCCTGGTGCTGGCCAGCATCGTCGAGAAGGAAACCGGGCGTGAGGCCGACCGAGCCCTGGTGGCCGGGGTGTTCACCAACCGCCTGCGCGCCGGCATGCTGCTGCAGACCGACCCCACGGTGATTTATGGCCTGGGCGAGCGCTTTGACGGCAACCTGCGCAAGCGCGACCTGCAGACCGATACGCCCTATAACACCTACACCCGCCCAGGTCTGCCGCCCACGCCGATCGCCATGCCCGGCAAGGCCTCGCTGCTTGCCGCTGTGCGGCCTGAACCCACCCAGGCGCTGTACTTTGTGGCACGGGGCGATGGCAGCAGCCATTTCAGCAGTTCGCTGCAAGAGCACAACCGCGCCGTCGACCGCTACCAGCGCGGCCATTAAGGAACGTACCGCATGGCAACCAGAGGTTTATTCATCAGCTTCGAGGGCATCGATGGTGCCGGCAAGTCCTCGCACATCGAACCGCTGGCCGAGGCCTTTCGCGCCCAGGGGCGCACGGTGGCGCGTACGCGCGAGCCGGGCGGCACCGAGCTGGCCGAGTCGCTGCGCGACCTGCTGCTGAACCGCACCATGGACGCCTTGACCGAAGCCCTGCTGGTGTTTGCCGCTCGGCGCGACCATATCTGCCAGGTGATTGCGCCCGCCCTGGCGCGCGGCGAGGTGGTGCTGTGCGACCGCTTTACCGACGCCACCTTTGCCTACCAGGGCGCCGGGCGCGGCTTTAGCCTGGAAACGCTATCACTTCTGGAGCGCATGGTGCAGACAGGCATTGCGGTAGAGCCTGATTTGATGCTGGAACCTGACCTCACGTTGTGGTTCGATGTGGCGCCTGCAGTCGCCGCTGAACGCCTGGCCTTGGCACGCGCACCCGACCGGTTCGAGGCGCAGGATGCCGCTTTCTTCGAGCGTGTGGCCCAGGGCTATGCCGCCCGTGCCCAGGCCGCGCCAGAGCGCTTTGTGCGTATCGATGGGGCGCAATCGCGCCACGCCGTGTGGCAGCAGCTCACCAACGCCCTGGTGCGCCGTGGCTGGCTGGCCATCATGGTGGCTGCCAATGGAGGGCCAAAGTGAGCGTGCCACCGTGGCTTGCCAGCCAGCGCACACAGTTGCTGACGCAGCGAGGCCATGCCTGGTTGCTGCACGGCCCTTCGGGACTGGGCCAGTTCACGCTGGCGATGGAACTGGCCCGTGCCTGGCTGTGCGAAGCGCCTGGCGCCGAAGGTGCCTGCGGCCAGTGCCCCAGCTGCCACGCCATTGGCGTGCACGCCCACGCCGACCTGGCGGTGCTGATGCCCGAGACCGACATGCTCGCGCGCGGCTGGCCGCTACCCGAAAAGGCCCAGGCCGACATCGACGACAAGAAGCGCAAGCCCAGCCGCGAGATCCGCGTGGACGCCATGCGCGACGCCGTCGAGTTCGCCCAGCGCACCAGTGCGCGCGGGCGTGGCAAGGTGGTTGTGGTCTATCCGGCCGAACAGATGAACGCCATCACCGCCAACGCCCTGCTGAAAACGCTGGAAGAGCCTGCTGGCGACACCCGATTCGTGCTCGCCACCGAAGCAGCCCATGCCTTGTTGCCCACCATCCGCAGCCGCTGCATGGCGCACGCCTTGCACTGGCCGCCAAAAGAGCAGGTGCTGCAATGGCTGGCGCAGCAGGGCGTTGCGGCCGAGGTGGCCGCGGTACTGCTGCGCGCCGCCGGTGGCAGGCCAGACGATGCACTGAACTTCGCCAAGGCCGGCGCCAGCCCGGCGGCCTGGGCCGCCTTCCCCAAGGCCATGCAGCGGGGCGACGTGCGTGCCGTGGAGGGCTGGAACCCCGGCGAGGCCATTGCCGCGCTGCAAAAGCTCTGCCACGACCTGCAGGTCGTGAGCACCGGCGCCGCACCGCGCTATTTCGAAACGGCTGATTTGCCGCCGCCGCCGGGTCTTGCCGTCCTGGCGCGCTGGAGCAAGGAACTGGCGCAAGCGACCCGTACCGCCGACCACCCCTTCGTGGTTCCCTTGATGCTGGAGGCGCTTGTCGCGCAGGCGAGAAACGTCCTACACTCGGCCGCAGCCACCGCCAAAAATACCCCATGAGCAGTACCCCCACCGCCCCTACGGCCCCCCGCCCCAGTGTGATGCAGTTGGCCATCAAGGAAAAGGGCGCCCTGCACGCGGCCTACATTCCCTTTTTTGTCGAGGGCGGTATCTTCGTGCCAACGCCGCGCGAGTACCGGTTGGGCGATGATGTCTATGTGCTGCTGACGCTGCCCGACGATACGCAGCGCTATCCCGTGGCTGGTCGGGTGGCCTGGGTCACGCCAGCGCGCGCTGGTGGGAACCGCACCCAGGGTGTGGGCATCCAGTTCCCCAAGGACGAAAAATCACGCCAGCTCAAGCACAAGATCGAGGAAATCCTCGGCACCGCCCTGGGCTCCGAGCGCCCCACGCAAACCATTTGATTGCACGCGGTGCGGCCTGAGGGCCACGCCGTTGATTGAACCGGCGCACCAAGCGTCGTGCCCATGTTTACCGATTCCCACTGCCATCTGAGTTTTCCTGAACTGGCGGCACAGCTGCCCGCCATCCGCGAGGCGATGGCACAGGCCCAAGTTGAGCGGGCGCTGTGCATCTGCACCACGCTGGAAGAATTTTCCGACGTGCATGCCCTGGCGCTGGCGCACGACAACTTCTGGTGTTCCGTCGGGGTGCACCCGGACAACGAAGGCGTGCAGGAGCCCAGCGTTCAAGACCTGCTGACGCGCGCCGCGCTGCCCCGCGTTGTGGCCATCGGCGAAACGGGGTTGGACTACTACGGCATGGAGGACCGCAAAGGTGGGCGCAGCATTGCCGATCTCGAGTGGCAGCGCGAACGCTTTCGTACCCACATCCGCGCAGCGCGCGCCTGCGGCCTTCCGCTCGTCATCCACACCCGCAGCGCCTCAGATGACACGCTTGCCATTCTGCGTGAAGAGAGCCAGGGCGAAGCGGCCCACCGCGCAGGGGGTGTTTTCCACTGCTTCACCGAGTCGCAGGCTGTGGCGCGCGCGGCGCTCGATATGGGCTTCTATATTTCGTTCTCGGGCATCATTACTTTCAAAAATGCCCAGGACCTGCGCGACGTGGCCGCCTTTGTGCCGCTGGACCGGCTGCTGATCGAAACCGACAGCCCCTACCTGGCGCCAGTGCCGTTTCGCGGCAAGACCAACTCCCCTGCGTACGTGCCTTATGTGGCGCAGCAGATCGCGCAGGTGCGAGGTATGGCTGTGGAAGCGGTGGCCGAAGCCACCAGCCACAACTTTGATCAGCTGTTTGCGCGGGTGGCGGCATGCTAGGGCGGCGCGGTGTGATCAGTCTGTGCGCGCTGCTCGTGATGCCGGCAGCACGAGCAGGCTCGTTCGAGGACTTTTTTGCCGCCATCCAGCGCGACGATGCGAGCACCGTACAAGATTTGCTGCGCCGGGGCTTCGACCCCAACACCCTCGATACCCGCGGCACCCCTGGTCTGTCCGTTGCCCTGCAGGCAGATGCGCTGCGCGTGGCCGCTGTCCTGATTCGCGCCCCCGAGACGAACGTCAATCTGCGCAATGCCCATCAGGAAACCCCTTTGATGTTTGCAGCGCTGCGCGGCCAACTGGAGATGGCACGCGCGCTGATTGCCCGTGACGCCGATATCAACCACCCGGGTTGGACCCCACTGCACTATGCAGCGTCAGGATCGAGCAAGTACCAAACGGACATTATTTCCCTGCTGCTGGAGCATTCCGCCTATATCGACGCGGCATCGCCCAACGGCAGCACGCCGCTGATGATGGCCGCACAGTACGGCACCAGCGAATCGGTGGCACTGCTGCTGAGCGAGGGGGCCGACCCGTCGCTGCGCAACCAGTTGCGGCTCTCTGCGGTGGATTTCGCGCTGCGCGCCGAACGCAAGGATGTGGCGCAAAGCATTGCCGACGCGATTCGCAGGCGCCAGCCGCAGCGCGGACACTGGTAGCGCTGGCTTTGTTTACGCGCCCGGGGTAGGCCGCGACTGCAGGCGGGCGTACAAGCCTTCCATTGCCATCAACTCCTGGTGCGTGCCTTGCTCGACGACATGGCCGCGGTCCATGACGACCACGCGGTCGGCGTGTTCGATGGTTGAGAGCCGGTGGGCAATTACGATGGTGGTTCGCCCCTGCATCAATCGGGCCAGCGCGTCCTGCACCAGCCTCTCGGACTCGGTATCCAGCGCCGACGTGGCTTCGTCCAGAATGAGAATGGGCGCATCCTTGTAGAGCGCCCGGGCGATCGCCAGGCGCTGGCGCTGGCCGCCGGAGAGTTGCGTCGCGTTGTGGCCCACGGGTGTGTCCATGCCCTGCGGCAAGCCCGCTACATGCTCGGCCAGGTTGGCTGCGGCGAGGCAGTTCTGTACGCGCGCCCGGTCCGGGGCGGCGCCCAGTGCGACGTTGGCAGCAAGCGTATCGTTGAACATCACCACGTCCTGGCTGACAAAGGCAAACTGCGCGCGCAAGCTGGCCAGATCCCAAGTCTCCAGCGCGTGGCCATCGAGCAGCACCTGGCCAGCATCGCAAGCGACAAAGCGCGGCAGCAGGTTGGCCAGCGTGGTTTTTCCAGCACCCGAGGGGCCCACCAACGCGACGATTTCACCCGGACGCACGGTAAAGCTCACGCGGTCGAGCGCTGGAGGGCGGTCGACTGCAAACGTCACACTCACGTTGTCGAATGCGATGGCGCCCTGGGCCCGTTCGCTGGTGTGGCTGCCGCCTGTTTCAGCGGGTGTTTCGCCAAGCAAGAACAAGCCACGCTCCAATGCGGCGACCCCGCGTGTGATCGGATTGGCCACATCGGCCAAGCGGCGAATGGGGGCAATCAACATCAGCATGGCGGTGATAAAGGCCACAAACCCGCCCACGGTCACCTCTTTCGCCACCGCTGCTTGCCCCTGGCTTTGCCAAAGTGCTGTGCAGATCACCGCCGAGAGCGCTGCGGCAGCCAGTAACTGGGTGAGGGGTGTCATCGCGGCAGAAGCGATGGTGGCCTTGATGGCCAAGCCGCGCAGGTTGCGGCTGAGCACGCCAAAACGCTCTGACTGGCCTGCTTGCGCCGCATGCAGCCGCACCATGCGGTGCGCCAGCACGTTTTCTTCGACCACGTAGGCGAGGGCATCGGTCGCTTGCTGGCTGGTCTTGGTGATGCGGTATAGCCGGCGCGAGAGGGTCTTCATGATCCAGGCCACGCCCGGCACTACCACGCCGACGATCAGAGTGAGCTGCCAGTTGAGGTACAGCAGGTACATCAGCAGCGCGATCAGCGTGAAGCCGTCGCGCGAAAGCCCGAGCAGTGCCTGCACCAGCAGGGTGGCCCCGGTTTGCACTTCGTACACCACCGTATTGGAGAGCATGCTTGCCGACTGGCGCGAAAACAGCCCCATGTCGGCTGCCAGCAAGCGCGCAAACAAGGTCTGGCGAAGGATCAGCATGCCTTCGTTCGCAATGCGTGCCAGCGCGTATTGCCCGACAAACTGGGCCATTCCTCGCACCAAGAACACCCCCATGATCGCAAGCGGCACCACCCACAGCTGGAGGTTGCCCTGTGTAAACCCTCGATCAAGCAAGGGCTTGAGCAGCGCAGGAATCAATGGCTCTGTGACGGCGCCCACCACGGTCGCCACCACCGCCACGCTCCAGGCAAGGCGTTGGCCTTGAAAATAGCCGGAAAGCCGCGACAGGCGCGCCAGTAGCGATGCAGGGGCCACTTCAGGCGGGCGATTTTTCGGCGCCGCAGGGGCGTGGTCGGTAGAGAGCATGGGCTGGCAATTCTACTTTTTGCGGCCTTGCCAACGATTTGTGACAGGGAAGCGTGCTCGCAGTGTGTAACATTCATACCTGACAACCGTCTCCTGAACGGCTGCTGCCTTTTGCGAATGACACTCCAAAGCTCTCATCCCCCCTCCTTTTTCGCGCCGTCCCGGCGTCTCCTGCTTGTCGGCCTCGGCGCAGTGGCCACGCTGCCTGCACTGGCCCAGTTTCGTGTCGAAGTCTCGGGCGTTGGCCTGACGCAACTGCCTATTGCCATTGCACCGTTTCGCGGCGAAGCCCAGGCACCCCAAAAAGCCGCGGCCATCGTCCAGGCCGACCTGGAGCGCAGTGGCCAGTTTCGTGCGGTCGACGCCACCGGGGCCCTGCTGGACGAGACCAGCAGGCCGGACGTCGCACTGTGGCGACAAAAGGCTGCCGATTCCCTGGTCAGCGGCAGCATGACGCGTCTGGCCGATGGGCGCTACGACGTGCGCTTTCGCCTGTGGGACGTGGTGCGTGGGCAAGATTTGGGCGGCCAGAGTTATGTGGTGGTGCAGGCCGACCTGCGACTGGTCGCCCACCGCATTGCCGACTTCGTCTATGAAAAGCTCACCGGCGAGAAGGGCATTTTCTCGACGCGCCTGGCCTATGTAACCAAGACTGGCTCGCGCTACACCTTGTGGGTGGCCGATGCCGATGGCGAAAATGCGCAGGCTGCGCTCGCCAGCCCCGAGCCTATTATTTCGCCGGCCTGGTCGCCCAGTGGTGGGCAAATTGCCTATGTGTCCTTCGAATCGCGCAAGCCCGTGGTGTACGTGCACGACGTCGCGAGCGGCCGCCGCCGGCTGATTGCCAACTTCCGCGGTTCGAACAGCGCGCCGGCCTGGGCTCCCGACGGCCGCAGCCTGGCGGTGACGCTCAGCCGCGATGGAAATTCACAGCTGTACACCATCGACGCCAACGGTGGCGAACCGCGCCGCCTCATGCAGAGCTCCGGTATCGACACCGAGCCGGTGTATTCGGCCGATGGGAAAAGCATTTATTTCGTCAGCGACCGCGGTGGCGCACCGCAAATCTACCGTGTGCCCGTATCGGGCGGTGCGCCAGAGCGCATCACTTTCGACGGCAGCTACAACATCTCGCCTGCACTCAGCCCGGACGGGCACTGGCTGGCCTACATCTCCCGTATGAGCGGAGCCTTCAAGCTTCACGTGATGGATTTGACCAATGGCACCGTGCGCTCGATCACCGACTCCAATGCCGACGAGAGCCCCAGCTTTGCACCCAACAGCCGCTTAATCGTGTACGCCACCCAGCAACAGGGCCGTGAATCGCTCATGACCACCACGCTCAACGGCAAGATCAAAGCGCGTCTGGCAGGGCAGAGTGGCGACATTCGTGAGCCAGACTGGGGTCCGTTCCAGAAACAATGAACTTTATTCAATTCACCTCTATCGATATTTCAGGAGCATTCACATGATCAAACGCGTTTCCTTTCTTGCAGCAGCCCTTGTGGTGCTGGCAGGATGCAGTTCGGGTGTAGACCTCGACAACGTTCCGGTAACCGACAAATCGGGTGCCGCGCTTGCCACGGGCAATGGTGCCAATTCCGGCAATGCTGGCCAGAGCGGGGTTCAAGGGGTTGATCTCAACGCCTCCGCGCGGGATGCCGCCGGCCCGGTGGGGGTTGCACGCGTCATTTACTTTGACTACGACAGCTACGTCATCAAGCCCGAGTTCCAGTCGCTCATCGAAGGCCATGCACGCTTTTTGAAAGCCAACACCGCACGCAAGCTGGTGATTGAAGGCAATACCGACCAGCGTGGTGGCAGCGAATACAACCTGGCACTTGGCCAGAAGCGTTCCGAGGCCGTGCGCCGTGCGCTGGCTCTTTTGGGCGTACCCGATAGCCAGATGGAGGCGGTGAGCTTTGGCAAGGAAAAGCCCGCGGTCGATGCCATGAACGAAGAGGCCTACGCGAAGAACCGCCGCGCTGAACTCGTCTACCGCTAAGCAATGATCCCCAAGCGAAACCTAGGCCCTGCTGTCGCGCTTGCCTGCGTGCTGGTGGGGAGCCTTGCTGCCCCGGCCCACGCTGCACTGTTTGATGATGACGAGGCGCGGCGAGCGATCATCGAATTGCGCCAACGCATCGACACGCTGCAACAATCGAACCAGCGAGCTGGCGACGATTTGCGTCGATCGGGCGAAGATTCGGCGCAATTGCGCCGCAGCCTGCTCGACCTGCAGACCCAGATCGAGGGCCTGCAGGTACAAATAGCCAAACTGCGCGGTCAGAACGAGCAACTGGTGCGCGACGTGTCCGAGTTGCAACAGCACCAGAAAGAAATTTCGCAGGGAGTGGACGAGCGCCTGCGCAAGTTCGAACCCAGCAAAGTTACGCTTGATGGGCAGGAGTTTGTCGCAGACCCTGCGGAGACCCAGGACTTCGAGGCCGCCATGGCAGTCTTTCGAGCCAGCAAGTTTGCCGATGCGCAGAATTCCTTCGGCGCCTTTATCAGCAAGTACCCGCGCAGCGGCTATGGGCCTTCAGCACGTTTCTGGCTCGGCAATGCACAGTACGCAACCCGCAACTACAAAGACGCGGTCACCAACTTCAAGACTTTGTTGGCCAATGCGCCCAACCATGCACGCGCACCAGAAGCAGCACTGTCCATCGCCAACTGCCAGATGGAGCTGAAGGAAACCAAGGGCGCGCGCAAGACCCTTGAAGATCTGATCCGGGTCTATCCAAGCTCGGAAGCCGCAGCGACTGCCAAAGAGCGGTTGGCGCGCATGAAGTGACCACCAACAGGCTCGCAAGCAGGGAGCCGGACCTGCAGCGGCGATTTGGCGGGCTTGATCGCTTGTATGGGGTTGCTGGTGCACGCCGAATATCCGGCGCCCATGTCGTAGTGGTCGG